>Ga0209979_1000876_pt1 | contig 36423 bp, 37 predicted proteins | sample AnhtaG_FD_183114 | JGI IMG/M metagenome (GOLD analysis project Ga0209979, IMG submission 183114) | Deep subsurface microbial communities from Anholt, Denmark to uncover new lineages of life (NeLLi) - Anholt_01485 metaG (SPAdes) (version 2) | ecosystem: Environmental > Aquatic > Marine > Oceanic...
CACCTGGCCTTTGCGTCCCGGAAGCAACTCGCGAATGCGCTCCCATTGATCGTCGCGCAGCCCGTATCGTCTTACTGTCATGGCCTCAATGGTAGAGGCCCTTTCCGAGTTTGACGACACGCCCTAGATGGAGCCTTGAATTTCTGTTGCGGGGAGGATAAAGAGGGGAGGCTGTTTGAGCGAAGCGAGTTTGCCTCCTTCTCCGCCCGGTTACAAAAATTCAAGGGGAAGTCGCCATCTCGGGCGCGCCTTTCTTTTGCTTACTTTTCTTTGGCAAGACAAAGAAAAGTGAGTCGGCCCCGGCAGGGGGCGAAAGGGAGGTGGACCACCCCGGCCAAAAAACGCCCAAAATACACAGCATGGACGACACCCGCCCCAACCCCGACGCCCTCCTCGCCGAACTCCAATCCGGCCAGGAGCAAGCCGCCCGCGGCAAGCTGCGCATCTACTTTGGCGCCTCCGCAGGCGTGGGCAAGACCTACGCCATGCTGTCCGCCGCCAAGGCCGCCCGCGCCCAGGGCATCGACGTGGTGATCGGCCTGGTCGAAACCCACGGCCGCGCCGAGACCGCCGCACTGGTCGAAGACCTCGAGCACCTGCCCACCCGCCCCATCGAATACCGCGGCCGCACCCTCCCCGAGTTCGACCTCGACGCCGCGCTGGCCCGCAAGCCCGCCCTCATCCTGGTCGATGAACTCGCGCACTCGAACGTGGCCGGTTCGCGCCACCCCAAGCGCTGGCAGGACATCGAAGACCTGCGCGCCGCCGGCATCGATGTCTGGACCACCGTCAACGTCCAGCACCTGGACAGCCTGAACGAGGCGGTCGGCAGCATCACCGGCATCCGCGTGTGGGAAACCGTGCCCGATGCCGTGTTCGACAGCGCCAACGAAGTCATCCTCGTCGACCTGCCCGCCGACGAACTGCTGCGCCGCCTGGCCGAGGGCAAGGTCTACATGCCCGAGCAGGCCCAGCAGGCCGCGCGCAATTTCTTCCGCAAGGGCAACCTGATCGCGCTGCGCGAGCTGGCCCTGCGCCGCACGGCAGACCGTGTCGACGACGACGTGCAGGCCTACCGCCGCGCCCGCCGCATCGAAAACGTCTGGCGCACCCGCGAGACCATCGTCGCCTGCCTGGACCCGCAGGGCGATGGCGAACAGGTGATCCGCAGCGCCGCGCGCCTGGCCGCGCAGCTTGAATGCGATTGGCACGCCGTGGCCGTGGTGATGCCGCACCTGCGCGGCGCCGACGCCCGCACCGAACGCCTGCACGCGCTGCTCAAGCTGGCCGAGGATGCCGGTGCCAGGGTCGAGACCCTGGCCGGCACCAACGCGGTGGAGGCCCTCACCGGTTACATCCGCCGCCACAACATCACCAAGGCGGTGATCGGGCGCCCACCCGAGCGGCGCTGGCGCTCGGGGCGCGCGATCGTGGTGGCGCTGCGCCTGGCGATCGGCCTGGAGCGGCGCCTGCCCAGCGGCGACTTTGCCGAATCACTGGCGCGGCAGTGCCCGGAGGTGGACGTGATCCGCGCCGCCGCCGACCCGGCGCGCGTGCAGCTGCAGCCCCGCGCTGCCGCCATCGGCCGCGCCGACATGCGTACCGAGGCCCAGCGCGCGGCCGAGGCCGACACCGGCGGGCTCAAGCCGGGCTACATCGCGGCGTGCGTCTACGTGGGCGTGGCGACGCTGCTCTCCAGCCTGGTGCACCCGGTGTTCGATCTGGCCAACATCGTCATGCTGTTCCTGGCGGCGGTGGTGGCGGTGGCGATGCGGCACGGGCGCGGGCCGGCGGCGCTGGCGTCGGTGCTGTCGGTGGCGCTGTTCGATTTCTTCTTCGTGCCGCCGCGCTTCTCGTTTGCCGTGAGCGACGTGCAGTACCTGCTGACCTTCGCGGTGATGCTGGCGGTGGGCCTGCTGGTCGGCCAGCTCACGGCGGGCCTGCGCGATCAGGCTGAGGTGGCCGTGCAGCGCGAGGCCGCCGCACGCGCGCTGTACGAGGCGGCGCGCGAATTGTCCGCCGCGCTCACGCTGGACCAGATCGTCAGCATCGGCGGGCGCTTCGTCAACGCGACCTTTGGCGGGCGCTGCGCGTTCTTCTTCGTCGGGCTGGACGGCCGCCTGGGCGCGCCGCAGATCGCCCGGCCCGAGGGCGCGGCCCAGGCATCCGACGCTGCGCCTTCGGGCATGCCCAACCTCGACCGCGTGCTGGCCGACTGGACTTACCAGCATGGCCAGCCCGCCGGCACCGGCACGCACACGCTGCCGTCGGGCTCGGTGCTGTACCTGCCGCTGAAGGCGCCGATGGCCATCCGTGGCGTGCTGGCGGTGGAGCCCGAGACCTTCCAGGTGCTGGCGCAACCGGACAACCGCCGCCAAATCGATGCCTGCGCCACCCTCATCGCCATCGCCATCGAGCGGGTGCACTACGTCGAGATCGCGCAGGATGCGTTGGTGCGCATCGAATCCGAGCGCCTGCGCAACTCGCTGCTGGCGGCGGTCTCGCACGATCTGCGCACGCCGCTCACCGGCCTGGTCGGCATGGCTGAGACGCTGCAGCGCGCGCAGCCGCCGCTGCCGCCGCTGCAGTCGGAAGCCGCCGTCGCCATCGGTGAGCAGGCGCGGCGCATGCGCGCGATGGTCACCAACCTGCTCGACATGGCGCGGCTGCAGAACCACGACGTCAAGCTGCGCCAGGAGTGGCAGTCGATCGAGGAGCTGGTGGGCGCGGCGCTGGCGGCCATTCCGCTGCCCACGCATGAGGTGGTGGTCGACGACTTGTCGGAGCTGCCGCTGGTGCGCTGCGACGGCCCGCTGATGGAGCGCGTGCTGTCCAACCTGCTGGAGAACGCCGGCAAGTTCGCGCCGGCCGGCACGTTGATCCGTATCTCGGCCACCATCCTGCTGAGTGAGCGGCACGGCCGCGAGCTGCACGTGCGCGTACGCGACCAGGGCCCCGGCGTGCCGCGCGGCGCCGAGCGGACCATCTTCGAGAAGTTCACCCGTGGCGACAAGGAATCTGCCACCGGCGGCGTCGGCCTGGGGCTGGCGGTGTGCGAGGCCATCGTGAGCGCGCACAACGGGCGCATCTGGGTGGAGGCGGCGGCCGACGGCGGTGCGTGCTTCGTCGTCGCCCTGCCGGCCGCCGAGCCGCCGCCTGTGGAGGAAGACGCGGCCGCGTGAGTCGCCACCGGCCGCAGAGGCGCACGCCGCCTCGCGCTGCGGCATATCGACATGCCGGAAAGTTCGTTCTGTCGGGCGCGTGCCTGTGCCACGATCGCGCCTCGCCGCCGGCTACCCGCCGGCGGTCCATATCAACGACAAGATCGACGAGGTTTCTCCATGTCTCTGTTCACCCGCATTGCGCGCGCCACCCTGCCGGTCATCGCGCTGGCCATCGCCTCTGGCGCCCACGCCGACACCAAGCAGATCAAGCTCGGCACCATGAGCGGCCCCGACGCGCAGATCTGGGAAGTGGTGCAGAAGGTCGCCAAGAAGGACGGCCTGGACATCAAGGTCATCGAGTTCAACGACTACGCCCAGCCCAACCCCGCGCTCGACGCCGGCGACCTTGACGCCAACGGCTTCCAGCACCAGCCCTTCCTCGACAGCCAGATCCAGGCGCGCGGCTACAAGATCGTCAATGTGGGCCTGACCTACGTGGCGCCGATGGGCTTCTACTCGAAGAAGATCAAGTCGCTGGCTGCGCTCAAGGAAGGCGCCAAGGTCGGCATCCAGAACGACCCCTCCAACGGCAACCGCGCCCTGCTGCTGCTGCAGAAGGCCGGTGTGATCAAGCTCAAGGCGGGCGTGGGCAGCAACGGCACCAACGCCACCCCGCGCGACGTGGTCGAGAACCCGAAGAAGATCAAGCTGATCGAACTGGACTCGGCCCAGTTGCCGCGCTCGCTGGATGACCTGGACGCCGCTTCCATCAATACCGACTACGCGGTCAAGAACGGCCTGACGCCCGCCAAGGACGCCATCGCCCTGGAAGATCGCAAGGGCCCATACGCCAACCTGATCGCCGTGCGCGAGAAGGACAAGAGCCAGCCCTGGGTGAAGACGCTGGTGCACGCCTACCAGTCGGACGAGGTGCGCAAGTTCATTGACGCCCAGTTCAAGGGCGCGATCCTGCCGGCGTTTTAAGCTGGATCTGATAAGTAAGCGAATACTCTCGTGAGTCGCCGCACTGCAAAGCGGATGGGGCTTGCCGTGACGGCCAGCCGCAAGAGCGGATGGGCGTTTGTTGCGCCGCGCCAAATCGTGACAACTGCAACCGTTTGCCTAGGCCGTAGCGCCTTGGCAACGCTTTGCAGACTTACGTAGTTCTACCTTATTGCAACGCAGCAAACGATCCGCTATAGTTGGACCTGTCTCCTCCACCCTCCTTGGTGGATTGTGGCCCGAGCACCTGGTGCTCGGGCTTTTTTCTTTGTGCCGCCGGTCCGGGGTGTTTCCCGCGCGCATCGGTTTCCGGCTACGCTGTCCCCATCGCTCAAGAATGCGCCGTTGTCCGATAGCAACGGTGCTTGATTTTCGGGCGCGCGTTTTAAGCCGCACATCGAGAGGATGTGCACGATGCACTGCAATACGTCGTCAGAATCACGTGATCGCCTCAAATATGTGGAGAACCGCGCGCTTTGTGTCGCTATCCTCGTGTAATTGCGTCGGATTTTGTCCTACAAGCGATTCGGCCGCACCCGGACAGTCCATGCGAATCCTCTCTACTAAACTTCACCTTGCTCTCTCTTTAGGGAGCACTCCCCCCCTTTTGAGCCCGCCCCTGTTGCGGGCTTCATTTTTTTAAGGCACGATTTCTTGCGTCCCGACGCCGCCGACACCGGCGCCGGAAGCTCAAAAGGTTGGGGGAATCGCTCAAGGCCCGCGCAGTTGAAGAACTGCGCGGGCTTTGCTTTTTCCGGCACCGGCACGGGTACCTGACAAGCGGCGGGCCCGGTGCTTCAATGACGGCACGCGGCATCTGCAGCACAGCGCATACGGGATGCGTCGCCGCGCACACCAACAACAATAAGGAAGGCCGATGGAAGGTTTTGCACAACTCGCCGTGCTGGTGGTGGACGACCACCCGGTGCAGCGCGCCGCTGCCAAGCAGGTGCTGCATACGCTGGGCGTGCAGCAGATCCTGACGGCGTGCGAGGGGCGCGAGGCGCTCTACCTGCTGCAGTTGTGCCATGTCGACCTGGTGCTGTGCGACATCGACATGCCCGGCATGAACGGCCCGGCGCTGATGGAGCAGATGCTGCTGCGCGACGGTCGCGTGTTCCCGCGCCAGGCGCCCGTGTGGGCCTGGGTGAGCGCAATGGACGGGCCCATCGTCGAATCGCACGTCGGCCTGGCCGATGCGGTCGGCCTCACGCACACGCATGGCCTTGCCAAGCCGCTGCGCGCCGAGCATGTGCTGCCTTTGCTGCAGGAGGCCGCAGCGCGTGACCGCGAGGCCGTGCCGAGCGCGCCGTCGCGCCCGCCAGCATTCACTGACGACGAGCTCGCGGCGCTGGTGCACGACACGCCCGAGCAGATCGAGGTGGTCCTGCAGCCGCAGCATGATTTGGCAAGCAACCGCGTGGTGGGCGCGGAGGCACTGTGCCGCTGGCTCCATCCGGTGCATGGCCGCATCTCGCCGGCGGCGTTCGTGCCACGGCTGGAGGCACTGGGCTTGGCCGACGCGCTGTTCTCCCATGTGCTCGCGCATTGCGTGCGCGTGCAGCACGCGCTGGTGGCGCAACGTGTGGTCGTGCCGATCGGCATCAATGCTTCGGCGCAGACGCTCAGCCGCGCGGGCGCTGTCGAGCGGATCGAGGCGACGGTGCGCGATGCCGGCATCGCACCGGCGCACATCATCATCGAGCTGACCGAGGACTCGGCCGTGCCCGACGCCACGCAACTGACCATTGCGCTCAACCGGTTGCGGCTGGCCGGCCATGGCCTGGCCATCGACGACTTCGGCGTGGGCATCGCCACGCTCAAGCTGTTGGCGGACCTGCCCTTCACCATCCTCAAGATCGACCGCTCGTTCACCGAGGCGGTCAACCTGACCAGTCAGCGCGGCATCATCTGTCGCGCCATGATCGAGCTGGCGCGTGCGCTGCAACTCGAATGCGTGGCCGAGGGCGTGGAGACCGATGCCCAGCGGCAGACCTTGCGCGCGTTGGGCTGCACCACCGGCCAGGGCTACTTGTGGGCCGCGCCGCTGTCGACCACCGCATTCCTGGCGCGGGTCCAGGCGATGGCCTGACCGGTCGTTTGCTGCAGACGCATTCAGTTTTCTTCAAACCTGATAGAAGCAGCTTCTGCCCCGAATGGTTACGGAGATGGGAAACTGAGACGATTCCGATGCCACCAGCAGTGGGCCATGGGTAAGGTGGCTTCTTATTTTTCGGTCAACTTACCCAGGTCATGGTCTCGCTTCTTTCCATTTCGTTTGTGCGCCTTGAGCGCACCTGCCAGCGCGTGTGGGCATGGTCCCTGCTCTGCAGGCGTTCTGCCCCTGTCTTGCCGGCGTGGCGCCGGGCGCAGCTCAACATGGCGGCAAGAGCAGCGCAGTCCATGGCTGCCCCAATCTAAACAGCGGGCGCCCATGTCACCCTTCCTAACCGTCGTCGCGGCCGATGACCATCCCGTCATTCTGGTGGGGCTTGCCGCCGCCATTGAGCAATTCCCGCAGCAGAAGATCATCGCGCAGGCGCATGACGGCAGCGAGTTGCTGCAGGTGCTTGAACACATCGATTGCGATGTCATCGTGACCGACTACCGCATGAACGGCGATGCGCGGCACGATGGCATGCAACTGTTGACGCGGTTGCGCAAGCGCCATCCCGATCGTGCCGTGGTCGTCTGTACCATGATCCACAATCCTGCGCTGCTACGCAGCATGCAGCAATTGGGCGTGCGCGGCATCGTCAGCAAGAGCGATGACCTGATCCATGTGGGCTACGCCATCGCTGCGGCCGCACGCGGGCTGCAGTACTACAGCCCAACCCTCGTTGAGGATGGGGGGCAGGAGCTGAGCGAGCAAGGCGCATTCCAAACCCTCAGCGCGCGTGAGCGTGAGGTCGTGCGCTTGTATGTGAGCGGCCTGGCTGTCTCGGAGATCGCGCGCAAACTCGGCTCCAGCATCAAGACCGTGAGCACGCAGAAGACCGTCGCGCTGCGCAAGCTGGGTTTGGCGCGGGAAATCGATCTCTTCCAATACGCCCGCACTGCCGGGTTGCCCGCGCCGCATTGAGCGGCGAACGCGGCCTCAGCCGGCCTTGCGCTGGTGCACCGACCGAACGGGTATGCCCGAATCGCCGGCCAGCATGACCTGCCGTTGCTCGGGGCTGGAGCCGAGCAGCCAGCCGAACAAAGGCGTCGCCGCCAGCATGCCCGCGAACTGCGCGAGCATGTAGCCGGGCACGTCGCCGGGGCGGATGCCCGAGGGGCCATCCGTCAGGGCGCAAGCCAGCGTCAGGGCTGGATTGGCCAGCGACGACGACCCCGTGAACCAATACCCCGCGCCAATATAGGCCGCCACCGCCACGGGCAACCATTGCGGCGAGCGCCGCGCACAGGCGATGCCGACCGCCATCAGCCCGAAGGTCGCCAGGGCTTCGCTCCACCAGAGGTGCGGCGCCGCGACCGCGTGGGTGCCCGCCGACCAGGCCGGCATGCCATACATGCCATGCGCCATCGCCACGCCCAGTACCGCCCCCATCAACTGCGCGCCAACGTAGCCTGCGCCCTCATGCCAGCGCAGGTTGCCCTGCAGCACGGCGGACACCGTCACCGCCGGATTCAACTGCGCGCCCGAGATCGGCCCGAACGTCAGCAGCAGCGCGCACAGCCCGGCCCCGCCCGCCAGCGACTGCACCAGCAGCGTCCACATCGCATCGCCGCCGGAGAGCCGGTGCGCGTGCACACCCGCGCCGATCACGACGGCGATCAGCAAGGCTGTCCCCAGCCCTTCCGCCACCAGCCGGCGGGCGAGCGAGATGCGTGCAGAAGACGAGACGGTGCGAGCGGCGGACAAAGCGCCGGCCGCGCGAAGCGGAGAAACGGTGGCCATGCGGGAGCGGGATGCGAAGCGTGCGCGGGCAGTGTGGAGCCGCGCCCGTGGCCGATCAATGCACTGCGGCGCGCTTGTGTCGCGCGCCGCGGTATCGAATGGAGCGGATCAGTTGGTGCGCTCGGCGTAGCCTGCGGGCAGGTCGGCCGGGCCGCAGGCGATCACGTCATCGCGGTCGGCGCCGCAGTTCTCGGCAAACGTGATGCGTGCGAATTCGTCCAGGATGACCTTGGGGTAGGTCGGGCCGGCGTCGCGGTATTGCTGCATCAGCGGCAGATGCTGGTTCTGGTAGCAGACCGTCTTGCCCGGTTCCTTGGCCACCCACTGCGGGAAGACGATCAGGCCGTGCAGGCGGCGTTGTGGGCCCAGGTCGATGTTCAGGCTGACCACCGTGCCGGTCGGCTCGTCCCACGACACGGTGTAGAGGCCATCGGCAAGCCGGGCGATGTAGGCATGCTGGTCGGTCACCCAGCGCCCGCCCACCATGCCGCTATGGATGCGGTAGCAGACCGTGGTGGCGTTCTCGATGTAGATCTCGTACTGCCAGCCGTTGTCGTAGGTGTAGATCAGGTGGGTGCCGACCAGGCCGGCGAGCGCTTGCGCGTCGGAAGCCGAGCTGAAGGCGGAGATGGCGGTTGCGGTCATGGGGTTCCTCTTGTGACTGGGGCCGAAGCCTCGGGGCAAATGACGCAACCATTGTCTCGGGGCAGGTCCGGCGGATAAACCGGCCTGCGCCGAACGGTGTGTTCCGCGGTGCCTGGTGTTTCTGGTGCGTGTTCCGATTGACGCCCAAGCCGGGCTCGCTTTTGCCGCCGCCAGCACGAGGTGCGCGCGCTACAGGCCGGCTACAAGCGCATCCGCACCCCCCGGCGGCGCGGTCATCCGCCATGACGACATCGCCCTGCAGGTCACGGAAGCCCCGCGCCTGCGCATGGTGATGTATGTGCCGGTGCTCGACGCAGACTAGGCGGCCAGCGCCGCGAGGATGGTGTCGGTGCTGCGCACGCGGCCCAGGCGCGGCAGGATGTTTTCCACAGAGAAGCGATGCTGCGCGGCATCCGGCGCGCTCATCGCGTCTTCGGCCAGCACCAGCGCGTAGCCGTGTTCCCATGCCGCGCGGGCGGTCGATTCCACCCCCACATGCGTCGAGATGCCGCCCAGCACGAGGGTGGTGATGCCGCGCCGGCGCAGTTGCAGGTCCAGCTCGGTGCCGTAGAACGCGCCCCACTGGCGCTTGAGGATCTGGAGGTCGGTGGGCGCCACCTCCAGCTCGGCGGGTTGGTCCAGCGCGCCGGCCGGCATGCCGCCCGGCGGCGTCGGCGCGGGGCGGTCGACCGGCTGGCGTGGCGCATCGGCAAAGTCGGCCGACCAGCCCACACGGACCAGCACCACCGGCGCGCCGAGCGCACGAAAACGTTTGGCCAGCCTGGCCGACGCCCCCAGCACCTGCTCGGCCGAATGCGGCCCCTGCGCGAACGGCAGGATGCCGCGTTGCAGGTCGATCAGCACCAGCGCGGTGGTCTTGGCGGACAGGGTTTGCAGCGGTTCAGACATCGATAGCTCCTGGCGGGCGGGATTACGGGCGGCGGATGAAACAGGTGGCCGTGGCATGCGCCAGCAGCGTGCCGTCCTCCGTCTGGAGCGTGCCCTCCGACACCCCCAGCGTGCGCGACACATGCAGCACGCGCCCGATGGCCACCAGCGGCGTGTCGACCGGCACCGCCTTGAGCATCTTCACGTTCAGGTCGACGGTGCCGTAGCCGACGCCGGCTTCCAGCATGGTGTGGACCGCGCAGCCCGTCACCGAATCGAGCACCGTGGCGGCAAAGCCGCCGTGCACGCCGCCGAGCGGGTTCAGGTGGCGCTTGTCGGCCCGGGCGCCAAAGCGCACGGTGCCGGCCTCGATGGCCTCCATGGTCATGGGGATGGTTTCGCTGATGGATGCGCGCGGCAACTCGCCACGGCCCATGGCTTGCAGCAATTGCAGGCCGGTCATCTGGTTCGGGTGCATCGGACAGGTGAAAGTGTTGCGAAGTGTTGGAAGGAGCCGACACTCTAACTCGACGCCGAGCGCAAGGCCTGCAATGCTCTGCATGCGAATAAGCAACAGTCAAGAGCAGTGCAGGTGGTGCGAAAGGCTCCAGAAAGGTCCGCGCCGCTACGCTCGCCCAGCGATTTCACCAGACGGCCCGACCAGCCGCCCGGTACGCAATATCCAAGCCGGCATCACGACCGGAAAACATCATTCACCACAACGGAAGGAGACTTCGATGTCCCGTACCAAATTTGCCCTGGCCGCAACTGCAGCAGCAGTGGCCGGCCTGGCAGCCACCGGCGCTCACGCACAAGCCTCGAACGTGACGCTGTACGGCCTGATCGACACCACCATCAGCACCATCAACAACACCACCGCCTCGGGCGGGCGCACCACCGGCTTTCACGATGCGCCGTGGTTCAGCGGCAGCCGCTGGGGCCTGACCGGCAAGGAAGACCTGGGCGGCGGCACGTCGGCCATCTTCAAGCTGGAATCCGAGTTCGTGACGCGCGACGGCACGATGGACACCCCGGGGGTGCTGTTCAACCGTGACGCCTGGGTGGGCCTGTCGAACAACGACTTCGGCAAGCTGACCTTCGGCCGCCAGAACGCGATTGCACGCGACGTGTCGGGCATCTACGGTGATCCGTACACCAGCGAAAAGGTGACGCTGGAAGAAGGCGGCTACACCAACGTCAACAACTTCAAGCAACTGATCTTCTACGCAGGCAGCGCCACCGGCACGCGCCTGAACAACGGCGTGGTGTGGAAGAAGCTGTGGGACGGCGGTTTCTTCACCGGCCTGGCCTATCAGTTCGGCAACGTGGCGGGTCAGCCGTCGCAGAACACCACCGAATCGCTGGCGCTGGGCTACAACGGCGGCAGCTTCAACCTGGCGGGCTTCGCGCAGACGGCCAAGGTCAACGGCTTTACCGACCGCTCGTACTCGGCAGGCGGTAACGTGATCCTGGGCATGTTCCGCATCAACGCCGGCTACTTCCACTACACCGGCGAGCAGCCGCTGGCGCTGGGTGACCGCAAGGACGACGCCTACACCGTGTCGCTGAAGATCGCCCCGCCGGGTGCCTTCGACTACGAAATCGGCTACCAGATGATGAAGGCCGGCAACGCCGCCTTCGGCGCGGACGGCAGCACGCTCAACGCGTACTCCAACGTGGCCAGCGCCACCGCAGCCGGCAGTGGCCGCAAGCAGACCGTGTACGGTTCGGTCTTCTACCACGTGTCCAAGCGCACCGAGTTCTACGTGGCGGCGGACTACATGAAGCTGAAGGATCAGTACATCGTCGGCGCAACCAACGGCCACAACAGCCAGACCGAGTTCGGCGTCGGTATGCGCACCCGCTTCTGATCCCTGTCTACGATCCTGGCGCGCGCCCCCGAGCGGGGCTCGTCCGGGGTCGCGCACTACGGATCGTGAACAGGGTTGGGTCAGGGCACTTTCGCCTGATCCACGAAGCGGTTGGTGTACGTCCGCGAGAGGTCGATATGCTTGTCGCGGGCATTTGGATTGCTGGTCGACAGCACGCGCAAGACAGTGGCTGGACCATCGGCGGGCATGCGTCCGTCGTCGCTGAACGTGGGCAACGCAGCGGCGAGCGCCTGCACGTAGAGGTCCTGACGGTCGTGCCGGAATTCCGCCGGCATACGCGCGGCAATGTCTTCCGCACGGTGGCGATGCAGGTAGCGCAGCGTGCGGACAAAGGCGCGAGCCAGTTTGGTTGCCAGATCGGGATGGGCCTCCAGCCACTCGGTCTGCACATACAGGCACGCCGCCGGGTATGGACCGCCCAGCGCCGCGCGCGTGCTCTCGATCGTACGCAGGTCGAGCAGCACGCGTGCTTCTCCGTTGCGTACCAGTTGCGAGGCGGTTGGGTCGGTGGTCATGCCGGCGTCGATACGGCCGTTGCGCAGCGCGTTCACGAAGCTGCGTTCGGCGCCGACCGGCAGCATGGTGTAGTCGCCCGGGCCCAGGCCTTGCTGCGCCATCAGGTGGCGCGTCAGGAAGCTCGTGGACGAACCCAGGCCAGTGACGCCCAGGGTGTGGCCACGCAGATCGCGCATCGCTTCCACCGTGGCCGGCAGGCGCGTCGAGACCAGCTCGGCTTCGCCCGGCACGTGGCTGAACACCACGATGGCGCGCACTTCCTTGCCCTTGGCCTGCAGGTCGACCGTGTGATCGTAGAACCCCACCACGCCCTGCGCGGAGCCGGTCAGCAGTTCGCTCTCGGCATCGACCCCGGCGGGTTGCGACAGCAGCTCCACGTCGAGCCCCTCGTCACGGAAATACCCGAGCCGCTGCGCCAGCGTGGCAGGCAGGTAGATCAGCTTGGCGGTGCCGCTGACCATCAGGGTCAGGTGCGTGGGCGTCTCGGCGGCGAGCGGTGGTGCGACCACGACCGCCAGGCAGGCGGCGAGCAACGGCGTGATCCAGCCCCGAGGCCCGCGCGAGCGGGATCCCCTGCAGGTAAAAACACCCATTGAGTTGTCTCCGGCTATATTTTGTAGTTACTAGTGTCGCGCGCAACCGGATTTATTGATGTGATGTCTCCGGCGCGCGCGCAGGCAGCCGTCCCCATTCTAGGTGGCGGTAACCCACAAACCGCTTTCAATACGCTCAACAAGCCGCGTCGCCTTCGCATGAAGCTGCTCCTGATCGAAGACAACGCCCCCCTGGCGCAATGGCTGTCCGAGGCGCTGCGCCGCGCGCACTTCACGGTCGATCATGCCACTGACGGCGACTCGGCTGACACACTGTTGCTCACGCAACACTACGACGTGGTGCTGCTGGACCTGCAGCTGCCGACCCTGTCCGGGCGGGCCGTATTGCAACGCCTGCGCGACCGGCGCAACCCGGTGCCGGTGATGATCCTGACGGCCAGCGGCGGCATCGACGACAAGGTGGCCTGCCTGGGTGCCGGCGCCGACGACTACCTCGTCAAGCCGTTCGAGATTCGCGAGCTGATCGCCCGCATCCAGGTATTGGTGCGCCGCAACACGCCGGCCAATGCGGTCGAGCTGCAATGCGGCGACCTGACGTACCACACCGGCAGCCGCACTTTCTCGCTGGCCGGGCGGCCGCTGCTGCTGCCCGCGCGCGAGCACACCGTGCTGGAGATCCTGATGCTCAAGCTCGGGCGCACGGTGTCCAAGCCGGCGCTGGTCAACGGCGTGTTCGGGCTGGAGGACGACGCCAGCCCCGAGGCCATCGAGATCTACATCCACCGTCTGCGCAAGAAGCTCGAGCATTCCGCCGCCACCATCGTCACCCTGCGCGGGCTCGGCTACCTGTTGCGCGATGCGTCTGCCCAATAGTCAGAGCCCGCCGACGCCGCGCGCGCGTAGCCTGCGCCTGCGGCTGGCCCTGTGGCTGGCGCTGCCGCTGGCCGTGTACGTGGGCGCCGATGGCTGGCTGGACCTGGCCGCCGCGCGCCACAACGCCGACGTGGTCCACTTCCATGCGCTCAACACCGCCGCGCAGATGATCAGCGGCCAGATCGAATGGGACGAAGGCCGCCTGCGCGCGTCGGTGCCGCCGGCGGCGCTCGCGGTGTTCGCCGCGCCCGAGGCGCCGGTGCGTGATCAGGTGTTCTACCAGGTGGTGACCGAGCATGGGCGGCTGCTGGCCGGGCGGCTCGATTTCGGCACGCGCCCGCCCTTCGATGCCGCGGGCCTGCCGGACGCCGGGGTCTACGCCGATACCATCGCCGACCCAACCGCCGGGCAACGGCGGCCCGTGCATATCGCCACGGTGGTGCGCACCATGTACGACGCCGGCCGCTCCGAGCGCGTGCTCACGCGTGTGGCCCAGACCGTCAACGGCCGCGACGCCATGATCCGCCAGCTGTGGTGGCCGTCCTTGCTGCGGCAGATGGTGCTGGTGGGCCTGGCGCTGGCGATGATCCTGATCGGCCTGACGCTCGAGCTGCGGCCCATCCTGGGGTTGGCCGGCAACGTGTCGGCACGCGCGCCGACCGACCTCGCGCCGCTGGACCCGACCACCCTGCAGCGCGAGCTGCAGCCCATTGCCCTGGCCCTCAACCAGTACCTGCACCGCATTGCCGACAATGCCGTCACGCAGAAGCGCTTCATTGCCGATGCCGCGCACCAGATGCGCACGCCGCTGGCGATTCTCGACACGCAGATGCAGGTGGCCGCGCAAGCCAACGCCGACGCGGCCCTGCATGACGTGCTGCGCGCCGCACGCACCAGCACGCGCAACCTGGCCGACCTGATCAACGACCTGCTGCTGCTGTCGCAGGCCGAAGCCTCGCAGGTGGCCTGCGAGCTGGTGGACCTGGTGCCGGTGGCGCAACACGTGCTGGAAGACCTGGCGCTGCTGGCTGACGGCCGCCGCATCGACCTCGGGCTGGAGAGCGCGGAGTCCCCCGTCTGGACCTCGGGCAACCGCACGCTGCTGACCGCGCTGTTGTTCAACCTGGTCGACAACGCGGTGCGCTACACCCACGAGGACGGCCGCGTGACGGTGAACGTCTCGGCCGACTACGGTTGGGCCATGCTGACGGTGTCGGACGACGGCCCGGGCATCCCGCCCGAAGCCTACGCGCGCGTGTTCGAACGCTTCACGCGACTGGCCGGCTCCCACACCGAGGGCAGCGGCCTCGGGTTGGCCATCGTGCGGCAGATCGTCGACACCATGGGCGGGCAGATTGCGCTGGCGCCGGGCCCGGGCGGGGCCGGCCTGATGGTGACAGTGTGGCTGCGGCGCGCGAGCGTGCCGCAGTCGGAGGCGCCGTCGCAATCGGCCTAAGCTGGCGCCGGCATTGCCCGGAATCAGCCCTTCGGTGCTTTTGCCTTGACTGCGCGCGGCATCGGCAGCGCCACGCCCGCATCCAGCACACGGTTCAGGGCGCCGGGTTTGCCGATCAGGTCTTGCAGCGTGTAGCCGTCGAGCACGTTGAAATACGCCATCAGCGCAGAGGCCAGCACCCCGCGCAGCCCGCACACGCGGGTGATGACGCAGTGGTTGTCCTCGGCGTGGAAGCACTCGACCAGGCTGAAGTCGGGCTCGGTGGCGCGCACCACCGCGCCCACGTTGATCTCGACGGCCGGGCGGCCCAGCGTGATGCCGCCCGCGCGCCCGCGCACGGTATGCAGGAAGCCATCCTGCCCGAGCTTCTGCACGATCTTGATCAGGTGGTTCTTGGGAATGTCGAACGCATCGGCGATGCGCTGGATCGTGACGAGTTCGCCCGGATGCACGGCCACGTAGATCAGCGTGCGCAGGCTGTAGTCGGTGTAGTCGGTCAGTCGCATGGCGGGCGCGCGGCTGGCCGCCGCGCAAAACATTCACGATAGACGCATCTTATCGGGAAGTGCCGGCCTGCGGCGTCGCATGATGTGCCGCCCACAGACAAAGCGCGATACCCAGCAGCAGCCCGCCCCCCACCAGCCCCGCCCCGGCGATCTGCTGGTCACGCAGCAGGAAGTTGCCGCACAGGCGGCGCTCGGCGTCCAGGTAGAGCGCGCCGGCCGTCACCATCATCCACACGAAGTTGCCGGCAAAGAACAGCGTGACGGGCCACGCGCCGCCCCGGCAGCCGAGCCGCGCGGCGGTGCCGGCGGCCAGCACGAGTGCGTACTTGGCGAGGTTGACGGTGCTGTCGAGTCGGCTCAGGTCCAGCGCCAGCGGCACCATCCACACGCTGGTGGCGAAGGTGGCGAAGGTCTGCAGCGCCAGCGCGTAAGGTCGCGTGGCCGCAGCAAGGTTTGCCTGGCGCACCCCGCCCAGCCACGCGGGCAATCCCCAGCCGCAGGCAAACACCAGCGGCAGCAGGATCAGCATCTGCAGCGCCATCGATGCCTCAGCCAGCGCACGCAGTGGCGGTACGGCCAGCACGACCGCCGCCAGCAGCGTGCCGATGCGGGCTGCATGGCGCGGATCGGCGCGCAGGCCGGACACCGTGAGCGCGCGGGCAGGGTTCATCGTGCGGCCCCCTGCGCGAACGCGTAGGCCTGCTCGAACGCCTCCAGGTCGTAGATCGCCAGCACACGGCCGTGCGCATCGACCACGTGGATGCCGCCGTTGTGCTCGAAGCCGCCCAGGCCGTCGGGGATCGCCACCACGTCGAGCGTGCGCAGCAGGTGTTGCAGCGTGGCGGCGGAAGTGGGCGCGACGATGCGCCAGCCGGGCAGCTGCGCCTGCTGGTCGGCGGCGTAGGCGGCCAGGCTGCGGGTGTCGTCGCGTGCCGGGTCGATGGAGATCGAGAGCAGGCCGACCTTGCCCGCCAGCCCGTCGGCCGTGATGCGCCGCTTCAGTTGGGTGAACTCCGCGCCCAGCGCGCGGCACACGGTCATGCAGCGCGTGTAGATGAAGCTGACCAGCAGCATGCGCGCGGGCTCGGCGCGGCCGGGCGTGAACAGGGTGGCGGGCTGACCCTGCTGGTCACGTATTTCGACCGGAGGAAACTGCAGCGTGCGTTCGGCCACGCGTTCGGCGCGGCGGTCGTCCAGCGTCCACACCGCAAAGCCCTGCGTCAGTCGCGCGAAGCCCGCCACGCCCATCACCATGACGGCTGCCAGCGCGAGCGCCGGCCCCCAGCCGCGCGGCGCCGCGGGCATGGAGCCTGCGCTAGCCACCCGGCTTGCCCAGCGCGGCTTCGCCCGCAAACGGGCCCGTCATGCTGGCGGTCTTGGTGCGCGTCTCGGCGACGATGTCCGGCGTGATGGGCGGCGTGCTGTTGCCCCACTGGCTGCGCACGTGAGTGAGCACGGCGGCGATCTCCGCGTCGCTCAGCTGGTCGGCGAACGGCGGCATGGCACCGTTGAACTGGGCGCCCTTGACCGTGAGCGGCCCGGTGATGCCGCGCAGCACGATCGAGGCGACCTTGTGCGCATCGCCGTTGACCCACTCGGAGCCGGCCAGCGGCGGGAAGGCGCCGGGCAGGCCCATCCCCGTGGCCTGGTGGCAGGCCACGCAGCGCGCCGTGAAGATGCTGGCGCCATCCGCGCCGCCAGCCTTGGCGGTCAGGTCGGCGACGGTGCGGCGGTCACCCAGGCGGGCGGGCTGGTCGATCGGGGCAGTGGCGATGTACCACGCGCCCCAGGCCGCGAGGCCGGCGGCCAGGATCAGCACCGCGCGCGAGATCGGGTTGCTGCCCTCGTGCGGATCTTCGTGCTCGCGCTCGCGGGCGGCGGCGGCGTGGCGCTTGTCGGTGTCTTGGTTCGGGTCCATGTCCGCCCCCTTACTTGGATGCTTCGGCTGGCTTCGGCGGCGCCGGCAGGACTGGGCCGGTCCGGTTCAGCGATTGCAGGTAGGCGACCAGGTCCAGCGCCGCCGGCGTGGGCACCACCACCTTGCCGGGCGGCTTGTAGCCCTCGGGCAGCGTGATGGGCTTCTCGCCGGGGTCGGGCGCGTCCTTCACCTCGAACAGGTATGGGTAGCTCGGCATGATGCTGCCCGGCACGTAGGCGCGCGGCTGGAACAGGTGGCCAAGATGCCAGTCGGCGCTGGGCTGGCGCACGCCGATGTTGAGCAGGTCCGGCCCGGTGCGCATGGTGCCGAGCAGGTGCGGATGGTCGTAGTAGTAGTCCCCCGGCACCGAGACGCGACCCCAGCCGCGCTTGGCATCGGGCGCGAACGCCGCATCGCGTGGCTGCTGCGAATGGCAGTAGATGCAGCCGTTGGCGATGTACACCTCGCGCCCGCGCAATTGCGCCGAGGTATAGGGCTTGAGCCCTTCGGTCGGCTTCACGTCCTGCAACTGCAGGTAGGGAATGACGACCAGCGCGCTGGTGGCGATGGCCAGCATGGTCATGCCGCCCGTCAGCAAAGCGGTTTCGTTCTGCATGGTCAGGCCCCCGTCACCGGTGTGCGAACCCGGCGGAACATCACCGGCTGGTCACGATGCGGACCGACCCCCAGCACCGCGCACGCGAAGTTGGTGATGAACAGCAGGTGCGAGATCACCATGAGCGCGCCGCCCACCGAGCGGGCCTTCAGGTACGGGATCGTCACCGCCACCGAATCCATGAAGGGCTTGGTCGCATCCAGCATGGCCAGCCCCTGCAGCGTGCCGCCGATGGTGAGCGCGACGAAGTAGATGCCGATGCCGAGGGTGGCCAGCCAGAAGTGGCCGTAGATCATCCAGCGGTACGGCCATTCACGGCCGATCACGCGCGGCAGGATGAAATAGATCGAGCCGAAGAACACCAGGCTCACGAAGCCGTACAGCCCCAGGTGCGCATGCCCCACCGTGAAGTGCGTGAAGTGCGTCACCACGTTCACCGAGCGCAGCGCCTCGAACGAACCCTGGATCGAGCTGACCGTGTACATCATCCCGCCCAGCGTGACGAAGCGCAGCGTGGGCGAGTCGACCAGGCGGTGGAAGTTGCCGCGCAGCGTCTGGTGCTGGTTGATCGAGAAGGCGATCACCGGCACCAGCATCATCATGCTCTGCACGATCGACAACGTGATCAGCCAGCCCGGCACCGGCCCGCCCACCAGGTGGTGGCCGCCCACCTGCCCGTAGAAGAACGCCAGCGCCCAGAAGCCCACCAGCGACAGCCCGTACGACTGCACCGGCCGCCCGATGATCTTGGGCAGGAAGTAGTAGACCGAGGCGAGCGCCAGCGGCGTGTAGAACAGCCCCAGCACGTTGTGGCCGTACCACCAGTTCATGGTCGCCTGCTCCACCCCGAAGTGCAGCCCCGGGATGTTCGCCACCAGAAACAGCACCGGAAACCAGAACAGCGCGCAGCCCATGTACCAGACCGACACGTACAGGTGCTCGGCACGGCGGTTGACCAGCGTCAGCACCAGCGGCATGGCGGCCAGCGCGCCGCCCGCCACCATCAGCAGGTCGACCTGCCACGGGATCTCCAGCCACTCCAGCCCGTCGGAGATGCCCACCGCGATGGCGCCCAGCCCGGCGATCAGCCCCGCGTTCCACAGCACCCCGCCGACCACCGCGTAGCGCGCGCCCACCAGCGGCGTCTTGAGCAGGCGCGGCAGCAGGAACATGGCGATGCCGAGCCCCGCCATCGGTGCCCAGCCGTAGGCCACCGCGTTCAGGTGGATGGTGCGGATGCGGCCGAACGACAGCCACGGCACGTAAGCCAGCAGATCCGGCTCGTGCAGCTTGATCGATGCCGTGAGCCCCGCCAGCGACGCCACCAGCAGCCACACCATGGCGCAGCACAGCAGCAGGAACACCACCGGCGCGGACGATTCATCCGCGTCGTCGCGCGAGAGGTCTTGCGGGTGGGCGGGGTCGACGGCGGCGGATGGGTCTTCCGGCGCGTGGGCCTCGGTATTGAAGATGACCGACGCCGCGCCGGGCGATGTGTCGAACAAGCCCTTCTGCATGCTCCAGATGAACACGGCGAGCGCGATCACCGAGAGCACGAAGGCACTCAGCAGTATCGAGACAGTAGTCATGGCAGGCCCCTTGGCGGGCGTGATGCGTCTGGAGGATCAGCCGCGCCGGGGATGGCCGGCGGCGACGAGCATGGCGGGGAAGGTGGCCGTGAGGGGCGGTCCGCCGGGAGTGAGGTGAGGCGACGTCGGCATGGGGGCTCCGGTGAGGCGGTTGCAAACCTGTGCGTGATCCACGCCTGGTCGGGCATGGCCGCGCGCTCTGCTGTTCTGGCACTCGGGTCCGGCGGCATCGCTCGCCACACGGGGTGGCGGCGATGCGTCCTATAGGAATAGCACGCGCCACAAGTGGCGACAAGCAAGCATCGACTGCGCCAGTGGCAAGCGCATGACACTGCCCATCGTCATGTGGAAACGTTGCTGCACGGGCGTCGCGTGGTGTGGCGATGCGCCGGTTTGCCGCAGTCTACATTTGTTGCATATCAAATGCACGTTTAATAGAATCCATGCATCCCATGTGGTGAACATGGCTGCGGCACACGCCCCCAAGTCGATGCCGCGAAATGCGATTTATTTGTTGTGTGTCAAATACCCCTTTGGAGCAAAGAATATGTTGTCGGAACAAGCCAAGCCCCTGATCGATGCGAGCGTGCCCGTGCTGCGTGAGCACGGCCTGACCATCACCCAGACCTTCTACCGCAACATGTTCGCCAGCCACCCGGAGCTGACCAACCTCTTCAACATGGGCAACCAGGCCAACGGCTCGCAGCAGCAGTCGCTGGCCTCGGCCGTGTTTGCCTATGCGGCCAACCATGGCAACAACGCCGCGCTGGCGCCGGTGGTCGGGCGCATCGTGCACAAGCACGCGGCGGTCGGCATCAAGCCGAGCCACTACCCGATCGTGGCGCGCCACCTGCTCGGCGCGATTGCCGAGGTGCTGGGCGAGGCCGCCACGCCCGAATTGATTGCCGCGTGGGACGAAGCGTATTGGCTGCTGGCCGCCGAGCTGATCGCCGCCGAAACTCGCCTGTACGAGCGCGCACAAAGCGGCCCGGACCACCGCCAGCCGGTGCGCATCGTCGAGCGCCGCCAGCAGGCCGAAGACGTGGTGTCGTTCACGCTGGCTCCGGTGACCGATGCAGCGCTGGCCGATTTCCTGCCGGGGCAGTACATCTCGGTGCAGGTGGAGCTGGCGCCCGGCGTGCTGCAGCAGCGCCAGTACAGCCTGTCGGATGCGCCCAACGGCCGCACCTGGCGCATCTCGGTCAAGCGTGACGCGGGTGACGCCGACCGCCCTGCCGGTACCGTCTCGAATTGGCTGCACGACCACGCCCGCGAAGGCGACGTGCTGCTGGTCAGCCAGCCCTACGGCGACTTCGCCCCGCAGCTCGCCACCGACAACCCGATCGTGCTGATGTCGGCCGGCGTCGGCATCACCCCGATGATCGCCACGCTCAACGCGCTGGCGCAGCAGAGCGCCGGGCGCAAGGTGGTGTTCAGCCATGCCGGCCGTGCCGCTTCGCACGTCGCCCACATGGACGACCTCGAGCGCGCCGCGCAGGCCCTGCCGGATTTCGCGGCGCATGTGTTCCTCGAATCGGGCGAAGCTGCGGAATTCCTCTCGCGCCCGGCCGCGCCGGGGCGCATGTCGGTCGACGCGCTGCTCGATGACAGCACGGCCGATGCCGATTTCTACCTGTGCGGTCCGCTGCCGTTCATGCAGGCGCAGCGCGCGGCGCTGCTCGCCAACGGCGTGCCCGCCACGCGCATCCACCGGGAGGTCTTCGGTCCGGACCTTCTGGACGACATCCTTTGAGTTGAGGTCATCATGTCCCGCCACCCGTCGCCCCTGCTCACCATCGGCCAGCCGGATCCGGCCAGCCGCGTGCCCTACACCGGCCTGCCGGTCTTCGCGCTCGGGTTCCGACCGTTCTATCTGCTGGCCGCAGTGCTGGCGGTGCTGGGGGTGGCGGCGTGGGCGGGGCTGCAGCTGGGTTGGCTGCCGTCGGCACATGGCCCGGCCCTGCCGCCGCTGTTCTGGCACGCGCACGAGATGGTGTTCGGCTTTGGCGCGGCGGTGGTGGTCGGCTTCCTGTTCACGGCGGGCAAGAACTGGACGGGGCTGCAAACACCGCAAGGCGCGACGCTGGCTGGCCTGGCCGCACTGTGGCTGGCTGCGCGTGTGCTGATGTGGACGGGCCCGGGCCTGGCCGCCGTGGCGGTCGACGTGGCCTTCCTGCCGCTGTGCGGCGCGTTGTTCCTGCGCATCCTGCGGCGCGCCAAGAGCACGCGCAACTACGGCCTGGCCGTGGCGCTGCTGGTGCTGGGCACCATCAATGCCGGCTTCCACGCGGCGCTGCTGCTGGAGGCACCGCTGGCGGCGCTGCGCTGCGTGGATGCGGCGGCAGGGTTGATCGCCGTATTCGTGACGGTGATGGGCGGGCGCGTGATCCCGATGTTCACCACCAACGCCATCCCTGGCGTGCGCATCCGCCGCACGGTGTGGGCCGAGCGCGCCATCGTGCCGTTGACGGCCACCGCCGTGGTGGCCCTCGCGCTGCCGGTGCAGAACGTGCTGGTGGCGGCGGTGTTTGCGCTCGCCGCCGTGGCGCAGGCGGTGCGCCTGTCGGGCTGGGATTCGCTGCGCACGCTGCGCACGCCCATCGTCGCCATCCTGCATGTGGCGTACGCCTTCCTGCCGCTCGGCTTCGGCCTGCTGGCGGCGGCGGAGTTCGGCTGGGGCGACCGCTCCACCGCATTGCATGCGATCACGGTCGGTGCCATCGGCGGCGCCATCGTCGCCATGATCACGCGCACGGCACTCGGCCACACCGGTCGCCTGCTGCGCGCGGGCCGCGCCGAGACCTTCGCCTACGCGGCCATCGCGCTGGCGGCGCTGGTGCGCGTGGCCGGGCCGTTCCTGCTGCCGCGTGCGGTGTGGATTGGTGCGGCGTCGGCGCTGTGGGTGGCCGCGTTCGTGGCCTACCTCTGGAAGTACACGCCCTACCTGCTGGCCCCCCGCGCGGACGGCCGCGACGGCTGAGCGGCCCAGGCCGGGGCGAAGACGCAGTCTCCGGGCGGGCGCTGCCTATACTCCGTCGACCAGCGCACGCTGCCGTTCACGGAGGCCCCATGCTGCACCCTGTCCGCACGCTCACCACCAACATCGAGCGGCCCTTGGAGGCGGTGGCCGCCTTCCTGGCCGAGCCGCTGAATTTCCCCACCTGGGCGAGCGGGCTGGCTGCCGGCCTCGTGCCCGGCACGCCGGGCGCGGGTGCCGCGCCGAACGAGTGGGTCGCCGAGGCGCCGCAGGGCCAGGCCTACGTGCGCTTCAGCCCGCCCAACCCCTATGGCATTGCCGATCACTGGGTGCGTCTGCCCGATGACACCGTGGTCTACGTGCCGCTGCGCGCCATGCGCAACGGCACTGGCACCACGGTCGCCTTCACGCTGTTCTGGCTGCCCGGCATGGACGACGCGCAGTTCGAGGCCGATGCCGAATGGGTGCAGCGCGATCTGGCCAAGTTGAAGCTGGTGGTGGAGGCGGGGTGACGCCTAGGCGCGTTCCGCTTGTGCAGGCGGCTGGCCTTGCGCCTGCATCGACGGATCGCCTTGCGCATCCGAGCCCTTGACCTGGCTCACCCAGAACACGCAGAACAGCCCCGCCGCCACGGCAATCCAGCCGTTGAGGCCGTAGCCATCGATGTGCCCGTTCGCGCCGTTGGCGAGCAGCAAGCCCCCCACCCAGGCGCCCGTGCCCGTGCCCACCGACATGACGGCGCTGTTGGCCGACAGGAACGCGCCGCGCACCTGCGGGGCCGGCACGGTGGTCATCAGTGCCTGCATCGGCACCATGCGGCTGGAGAGGATCACCATGAAGCACGGGAAGAACAGCAGCAGGCCGATGTAAGGCCAGTCGGGCAGGTGCGTCATCACCAGCACCGGAATGAACGCCAGCAGCGCGGCGACCACGAACACGCGGCGGCGGCCGTAGCGGTCCGCCAGCCTGCCGACCGCGCGCGAGCTGAAGAACGACGCCGCGCCGCCCGCCACGTACAGCCACGATAGATCCTGCGGCGCCACGCCGTGGTTGGCCACCAGCACCGGCGAGATAAACGGGATCACCAGCATGTGCGAGCCCATCATCACGAAGGTCAGCAGGAAGGCGCGCAGGTGGCGCGGGTTGGTCAGCAACTGCCACAGGTCCGTGAGGATCTGGCCGAGTGTTTGGCTGGTGCCGCTCAGGTGCGCGGTCAGCGACGGCACGCTGTGCCGCGCGCCCAACCAGATCAGCGCCGTCATGCCGGTCAGCAGGACGAACGGCGCCGACCAGCCCAGGTGCGCGCCCAGCGCGATGCCCACCGGCACGCCGGCCATGGCCGCCAGCGCAAACGACGACATCACCACGCCGGTGGCCGCGCCGCGCCGTGCGGGCGGCACCACGTCCGACAGGATGGCCATGACCACCGAGCCGAGCACGCCGCCCGTGAGGCCGGCAAAGGCGCGCGCCGCCAGCAGCAACGGATAGCTGTTCGCCAGCGCGCACGCCAGGTTGGCGAGTGTGAACAGGCCATAGACCGTCAGCAGCAGGCGGCGCCGGTCAAAACGGTCCACATAGGTGGCGGCCAAGAGGCCGGAGGCGCCGGAGCACAGCGAATACACCGACACCGCCGTGGCGAACGCCGCCGGGCCGATGCCAAACGTATGCATGATCTGCGGACCAAGCGGCATCATCACCATGAAATCCATGATGACGGTGAACTGCGTGAGCGCGAGCAGCCAGAGCAGGCGGCGCTCGTGCGTTGGGGCGAGGGTAGGCATGGAGGTCGTGTGTGAGCTGCGTGTCATCGATGGGGCTAGCAGCCCAGTGTCATCCAGCTCGCAGCAGTTTTATCTCAAAACATATCTTACGATAGTTGTCATGGCACGCGATGTCAAACCGGATCATGCAAGACCTGCCTTGGAGCGGGGCCATCATGTGCGCGTCACGTCGCGCTGACGGCTTTTTTTTCGTCGGCGCGAATCCATTTGGCAACCGGGCGCCTCTTAGGGGCTGACGCATTTCCGTCGTCGTTCCATCCTAGGAGAACATCATGTCGCTGCTGAAGTCTGCCCTGTATGTCAAAAACGTGCCGAACTGGGAGCGTGCCGTGCGCATCGCCCTGGCGCTGGCCGCCGTCGCCGGCGCGCTGATGCTGGCCGCCGCCCCGTGGAACTGGGTGCTGGCCGCCGCTGGCGCTGGCCTCGGGCTGTCGGGTCTGGTCGGCTTTTGCCCGGCCTGCGCGATGGTCGGCCGCCGACTGCAACCCCGCCGCTGAGCCCATGGACCTTGCCCGCCACCAACCCCTGCTCGATGCCGCCCGCGCGGGTGACGTGGCGGCCATCGAGCGCCTGCTGGCCGCGTGCCAGCCCGACATCCGCCGCTATGCGCAGCGCAACTGCCTGGTCTCCGATGTGGACGACGCCATTCAGGAGAGCCTGCTGATCCTGTCGCGCAAGGTGGGTTCGCTACGGGCCGCTGCAGCATTCTCGAGCTGGCTGTTCGCCATCGTGCGGCGCGAGTGTCACCGCATGGCGCGCAAGGCGCTCTCGGCTGATCCGTGGGACGACGACAAGGTGGAAGCGTGGCTCGTCCGCCAGCCGGTCGACGACCTGCGCCACGACGTGGCCGCCGCGCTGGAGTCGCTGCCGCCGCACTACCGCGAGATCATCGTGCTGCGCGATCTGAACGAGATGACGATCGGCGAGATTGCCGCACAGCTGCAGGAGAGCCGCGCGGCGGTGAAGAGCCGCCTGCATTGCGCGCGGCAGCTGACGCGCGAGTATCTGCTGGGGTGAGTGCGCTGCCGCGCATCGCGTGGGAAGACGGCCCTGCGCTGAACGGCGGGCCTGCCCTTCCCCTGCGAGGTTGCCTCACGCGCGCGCGCCTCGCGAATCGGTCGGGTACGCGGTGTCACCGCGCCATGCGAACACCTCGCGCGCGCTGGACTGACGGTCGGCACCCTGGGCGTACGGGTCGAACCGATCGTTCTTCCACGACAGGGTGCCATAGGTATCGGCCTTGCGGTCCGCGCCTTGCGTGAAGGGATCGGTCTTATCGATGCGCCCTTGGCCTTGTGTGTACGGGTCCGCACTGGCTTGCGCGGCGGCTGCGGGCTGAGCCGCAAACAGTGCGGCCGAGGCCGCGAGCGTTGCCAGCAGCGCCAGCGGCAGGCGACGCGTGATCGAGGTGGAGAGAGGCGTGTGCATGATGAACTCCTGGTTCAGTTGGCTTGGACATCCGGGGGTGGCGTCTCATGGGAGCGTTGCCTTCCGTTTTCCGTCTTCCGGCTTTGCTCCCACCCGTTGGTCGCGGCATCGACGCAGAACTGACACCGCACCTGCGAAAAATTTGTTCGCCCCACCCGGTTTCCCGACCGGAGGCGCTTGGCGCTCCCGGTAGTTGCAAATACGCGGGCAGCGTGGAAACGGATGCAGCGCCGGATGCCGCCGCCGCACCGCGCAGGTGCATGCCCGACGTGAACCGGCGACGGCCTTCACCATATGAAGCAGCCTGACCCTTCCGGCCTCCCCGGAATGTGCGACGGGGCTTCGAACACGCCGATTCCTTGCTACGCTGGACCTGAGCACGCCGGCGTCGTGCGCGGCCGATGCAGCGCCTCGGCGACGCTGCCGGCGCAGCACGGACCCATGCCGCACCACGCGGGCCTGGCGATGCGCCAGGCGATCTCCAGGCGCGCGAGGCTGAAGGAGTCATCATGCAAGAGCTCGCCTTTCGCACCCTGCTGTACCGCTACTTCTTCTACGGCTGGCTGTTCAAGGACGCCAGCCGCGGCAACCTATTCGAACGGGCGGCGGCCTGGCGCTTCAACCAGGCGCATGCCCACTGGCTGCTGCCCTATATGCGGCGATGGTTCTGGTGCGGCGTGTTTCTCTATGCCCTGGGTGGCGTGGTGGAGCTGGCCCTGAAAGCCCCCGGCCTGTCTGCGTTGTTCTACGTGCCCAGTGCGCTCAGCGTGCCGGTCAATGTCGTCATCGGGGTGGTCTGGATTGGGCTGAAGGCGCTGCCCGGACCGATTGGAAACTGAGCCTCGGCGCGCAAGCCGCCCAATGCGCAGGCTACCCATTAGGGTGGTGTGCGGCCGTCGCGCGCCTGTCATCGTGACTCCACGTTTCACCGCTTGCCTGCCTCGCGTCCCCGGGGGCTGGCCGGGCGCGCGAAGCATGGATTCACCTAGCGAATGGCAGGAGTCATCACATGGAAACCCCAACCTCCAGCGGAAATCCCTTGCAGGAACTTTCCGCCAACCTGGCGGCTATCGCCGAGCGCGTTGGCCAGAGTGTTGTCGCGGTGCACGGGCGGCACCGCTTTCCCTCCAGTGGCGTCATCTGGCAACCCGGCGTGGTGGTCACGGCGGCGCATACGCTCAGGCACGAAGACGGCATTGAAGTGACCTTGGCCGATGGCCGTACCGTGCCGGCCGTCCTGGCAGGACGGGACCTTGGCACGGACCTGGCTGTACTGAAGCTCGACGGCGTGGCGCTGAACCCGGTCGAGACCGGCGATGCGCGCGCCCTCAAAGCGGGCCACCTGGTGCTCGCGGTGGCGCGCGTGGACCGGCTCGGCTCCAGTGCGGATTTCGGCGTCGTCGGCACGGCCGGCGGTCCATGGCGCACCTGGCGAGGCGGCCAGTTCGATGCCTTCGTGCGGCTGGACGGCGGCCTGCGCCCCGGTTTCTCCGGCGCGGCGCTGGCGGATATGCAGGGGCGGGTCATGGGCCTGTGCACCTCGGCGCTCGCGCCTGGCGCCGGCATCCTGATCCCGGCCATGACCGTGGCGCGCGTGAGCGACGAACTGCTCAGAAAGGGACGTGTGTCGCATGGCTACCTTGGCGTGGGCACGCAGACGGTGAACCTGTCGCAGGCGTGGGTCACGAAACTGAATCTGGCTTCCGAGCGCGGCTTGCTGGTGGTGTCGCTCGCCGCAGGTGGGCCCGCGGAGCAAGCCGGGGTGCTGATCGGGGATGTGCTGATCGAACTCGACGGCAAGCCGTGCCGCGACATGGACGACGTGCATGCCGCGCTGGGCGGCGACCGTATCGGACAGGTGTTGAAGATCGGGCTGATCCGCGGCGGCGAGCGCCACGAGTGCTCGGTCACGGTGGGCGAGCGCCAGCCGCGGCATTCGTGCCGCTGAGCTTCTTGCGAGCCGCCGCATGTCGGACGCCGAGATGACACAGCTGAGCCCGGTCAGGGTCGCCGTCATCGCCGCCTCGCCGCAAGCGCGCGCAAGCCTGCAGGCGTTGGTCGATGCCGCGCCGGCGCTGGAATTCGCAGGCAGCGCGGCCGACGCTGCGGCGGTCGCCGACTGCTTTGCCGGCGAATTGCCGGATGTGGTCTTGGTTGACCTGGAGCCGCAGGCCGGGGAGGCCGGCGAGTGGCTGGCGCTGCAGGTGAACCGCGATCCCGGAACGCCGGCGCTCGCCCTGCTCACGGACGAGGCGGACGGCGACTGGGTCCATGAGGCGTTGGCAGGCGGCGCCACGGCACTGCTGCCGCGCGGCGCGACGCCCGGAGAGATCATCGCCGCGATCGAGGCGGTGGCGGCGGGCCTTTGCGTGCTGTCGCCGGAGATCCTCGCCCGGCTGCTAGCGCAGCGCCAGGCGCCTCGCCAGATGGCATCCGCGGCGCTTGTCGAAACGCTCACGCCACGCGAGATTGAAGTGCTGACCATGCTCGCCGAAGGGCTTGGCAACAAGGAGATCGCGCGCCAGCTCGACATCTCGGACAACACCGTGAAGTTCCACCTCGCCTCCATTTTCGGCAAGCTCGGCGCAAACAGCCGCACCGAGGCCGTCATGCAGGGCATGCGACACGGCCTTATCATGGTGTAGTTCGACATCGGGCCGTTGCTGGCGCAGGTGCTCGACCTGCATGCCCTGGTCTGGCGCGTGGTGTCCGGAGCGGACTTGCATCGCACCCCCAACCCCGCTAACCTGCCGCAACGCCATTCGGCGATTTCCTTTTCACCGCATCCATGCCCCGACTCCATCCCGCCCTCCTCGCCCCTGGCCATCGCGCCCGCGTGGATGACGTGTGCGTGCAGCCCGGGCCCTTCCCTCCACCTGTCGCCCCTCCGGGCCGCGGCATGGTCGGCGCGCCGCCGCCGCCGTGCACCCCGGCCCTCGGCTGATCTCCAGCCGCTTCGTTTCCGGTTGACCTGAACCAGGCTCGGGCTTGTTCCCGAGGCGGGCGTTCGCTCGCGCGCCGGAACCCGACATTCCTTTTCGACAGGTGAGTGGTATGCGTTCTATGCAAGCCGCGCTGGCAGGGTCCGGCGCGACGGTTCTCTTTGTGCTGCTGTGGAGCAGCGGCGCGATCTTCGCGGAGATCGGGGTGCAGCATGTCCCGGCGTTCGCGTTTCTGGTGGGGCGCTTTGCGCTGGCCTCGCTGGTGCTGGCGTTGCTGGGGTGGCGGCGCGGGCGCTGGTTGCCCGCGCCGGGTACGCGCCTGCAGGTGGCGGCCACCGGCGCGCTGCTGACTGGCGGTTATGCGATCTGCTACCTGCTGTCGCTGGACCGGGGCCTCACGCCCGGGCTGCTGGCGACGGTGCTCGGCGTGCAGCCGCTGCTGACGCTGCTGGTGACGGAGCGCACGTGGTCTGCGCGGCGGATGGCGGGGCTGGTGCTGGCCCTGGCGGGCCTGTCACTGGTGGTGGGCGGCGCCAGCGCGCAGCAGGTGCCGCTGGCTGGGCTTGCCTATGCGCTGGCCGCGCTGGCCTGTATGACCGTGGGCGCCATCGGCCAGAAGCGGCTGAACCAGGCGCCGATCGATGTGCTGCCGCTGCAGAATGCCGTCAGCCTCGTGCTGTGCACCGGGTTCGCCGCCGCGCAGCCGGTGGCGTTCGTGCCCAGCGTGCCGGGCATCGTGGCACTGCTGTGGATGGGCGTGGTGATATCGGTGGGCGCGCAGTTGCTGTTCTATCGGCTCATGCAGCGCGGCAATCTCGTCAACGTGACGAGCCTGTTCTATCTCGTGCCCGTGGTGACGGCGCTGCTCGATGATGTGGTACTGGGCCATCGCCTGTCGCCGGTGGCGATGGCGGGGATGGGGATGATCCTGCTGGGGCTGGCGGTGGTGTTCCGCGCGCGGCGTTAGCGCCTGGCGGGTTACGCAAGCAGCCCCCGCGGCACGTCCCCGGGGGCGCTTCATCAAGGCCCGCTCACACGCGCGGGCCGCAAATCACAACACCTTGCGCAGAAAGTCTCGGGTGCGCTCGTTGGTTGGGCTGCCAAAAATCTGCGCTGGCGGGCCCTGCTCCATGATGACCCCCTGATCGATGAAGAGCACGCGATTGGAGACCTCACGGGCGAAGGCCATTTCGTGCGTCACGACCACCATGGTCATGCCTTCCGTGGCCAGGGACTTCATGACCTCCAGGACCTCGCCAACCAGTTCAGGATCCAACGCCGAGGTGGGTTCATCGAACAGCATGACCCGAGGCCCCATGGCGAGGGCGCGGGCAATCGCCACACGCTGTTGCTGTCCGCCCGACAGTTGGCTCGGAAACGCATCAATCTTGTCGAGCAGCCCCACCTTCTTCAACAGGCGCTCCGCAGCGAGCACGGCATCCTGCCGCGACGTGCCTTTCACCTGCATCGGCGCCAACACCACGTTGTCCAGCACCGACATGTGCGGGAACAGGTTGAAGCGCTGGAAGACCATGCCCACGCCGGTTCGCAGCGTGTTCAGATCGGTACGCGGATCACTGACCGCCATCCCGTTGACCACGATGTCTCCGCCCGTCGCTTCCTCCAGCCCGTTCAGGCACCGCAGAAAGGTGCTCTTGCCCGAACCGGACGGGCCGATCACGCACACCACCTCGCCCTCGGCGATTTCGCAATCAATGCCGCGCAGTACGTGGATGTCGCCGTACTGCTTCTGAAGATTCTTAACGCGAATCACCTTTTCCGTACCTCTTTTCAAGATGTTGAACGAGTGCCGACAAGGCGAGGGTAATCACCCAATAGATGGCGGAGATCGTGAGATAGGGCTCCCAGTAGCGGGCGTAGGCGCCGGACACCGTGCGGGCCGCGTAGGCCAGCTCGGCCAGGCCGATCGCCGAGGCCAACGAGGAGTCTTTGACAATGGCGATGGCGTTGTTACCCAGCGGCGGCAGCATGCGCCGGAAGGCCTGCGGCAGCACCACCTTGCGCAGCGCCTTCATGTACGTCATGCCGAGCGAGCGCGCCGCTTCGGTCTGGCCGCGGTCGATCGACTGAATGCCAGCCCGGAAGATCTCTGAGACGTACGCGCCAGAGTTCAATGAGATGGCCAGGACTGCGGACATGAAGGCCCCATAGGTCGATCGCAGTTCCCGGGCCAGATCGCCGCTGACCAGCAGCCCCCCGTTCGGATTGATCAACAAGGGCATCAGCGCGAAGTGGATCAGCAAGATCTGGACGAACAGCGGCGTGCCCCGGAAGAAGCTCACGTAAAAGCGGACCGGATATTGCACGCCATAGCGCAGCAGGTATTTGGCCGGGCCGTGGCGTGCCTCGGCAATGCGCCCAACGCCCAGCACCAGGCCGATCAGCGTGCCGGCGATCACGCACAGCACGGCGGCCTTGATCGTCATCCAGGTGCCCTCGACAAACAAGGGCGCGTACTCCGAGATGATTTCCCATTGGAAAGGTGAAGCCATGGTGGACAACCTCTGGATCTATTGAACGAGGCTCACCTTATTGCTGCGGCAGCTTGGGAACGGCGTCGTCGAACCATTCCTTGTAGATGCGCGCATAGGTGCCGTCCGTATAGACCTTGCGCAGGCCGCTGTTGATCTTGTCCAGCAGCGGCTTGTTGCCCTTCTGCACGGCGATGCCGAAGTACTGGCGCGTGAATTTCGCATCGCCCACCAGCTTGAAGTTCTTCTCGGGGTGGTTCTTGTTGTAGAACTTGATCACGCCGATATCGCCCACGGCCGCGTCGATGCCGCCACGGAACAGCTCTTCGAGCATCAGCGGGGTGTTGTCGAAGCGGCGGATGGACGTGCTGTTCTTGCCAATGACTTCGGACACCGCGGTATCCCCCGCGCTGGAGTTCACGACCCCGACCTTCAACGGCTTCAGATCGGCCAGGCCCGCCACCTTGGTGGACGGCGACACGATGATCACTTGCTCAGCGGGAAAGTACGGCAGGGAGAAGTCGACCATCTGCGCGCGCTTGTCGGTGATGGTGATGCCCGAGACGATGATGTCGCGGTCGCCATTGTTGAGCGTGGCAAAGATGCCCTCCCACGGCGTGCTCACCAGCTTGACCTTGAAGCCGCTCGCCTGTGCGATGGCCTTGATCAGGTCGATGTCGAAGCCGACCAGCTCCTTCTTCGCGTTCTCGAACTCGAACGGGCGGTAGGTGCCACCCGCGCCCACGACATACGTCGGGGCATCCGCCGCGTGAGCGGCGCCGCCCAGGCACAGCGACAAGGCGCAAAGCGATTGGCAGACGATGGATTTGATCGACATGGTTTCCTCTTCCTCGGTTGTGAGGTTGTCATTGTTTGGCAAGCGAGCCGTTGACGGACGTCTTCAGTGGCCTGCAGAGCGCGGCGCCCAGTGGTGCCGCCGACAGGCTCTCCGGCGTGGGCCGAGCCATCGACCGACAGCACCGCGCACACGTGCGCCTCGCATGATTTGCAAAAACGCTGAAGCGCGTCAAGCGGCGGATTATGGGGCATCGGCCCGCCCCTGCCGGCAGGTTTCGCGACCGCGGCAACGGCAGGATGCGCCTCTCGCGATGGCCGGCCACGGCCAACGAGACCGCCGGCCATGTCGGTGGCTGTAGAAGATCGCTACATCGAGGTCTGTGGCGCCAAGATCGTGACGCCGGTGTTGTCGAGGCCGTGCACCAGCTTGCTCGGCAGCCGCGAGCGGGCGTCCTACCCCGCCAGCGGCAGCCGCACCGTCACCCGCAACCCGCTTGCCCCGTCGATGGCCTCTTCCAGCACCACCTCCCCGCCCAGGCGCTGCACCAGCGTACTGACGATCGACAGCCCCAGCCCCGAGCCCGTGGTGTCGTTGCCGAGCACGCGGTAGAACGGGTCGAACACGCGCGCGCGTTCCTCCGCCGGGATGCCCGGCCCGCTGTCCTGCACGGCGATGCTCGCCACGCGCCCGGCGGTGTCGATGGCGAGGTCGATGCTGCCGCCGTCCGGCGTGTAGCGGATGGCGTTGTCGACCAGGTTGCGCACGATGACGAACAGGTCGATCTCATTGGCATGCACGCGGGCGTCGGCCTCGGTGGTGACGCCCAGGTCCAGGCGCTTGGCTTCGGCGAGCGGCATCAGGTCTTCCAGCACGCTGCGGAACACGCGCTGCACGCTCACCGTGCCCTCCGGTGCGCCGGTGGCGGCCTGGGCGCGGGCCAGCGTCAGCAACTGCTCCAGCAGCGTGCGGCTGCGCTCGATGCCTTCGCGCAGCGTGGTCAGCCGCGCCTGCGCCTCCGCCGACATGGGCGCCTGCCCCAGCCGCTCGGCCTGCAGCGACAACGCGGTCAGCGGCGTGCGCAGCTCGTGCGCGGCATCGGCCACGAAGCGATGCTGCGCCTCCACCGATTGCGCCACACGCGCCAGCAGCCGGTTGATGGCGACGATGAAGGGGCGCACCTCTTCAGGCGCCACCTCGGGCGCGATGGCGTGCAGCTGGCGCTCGTCGCGCTGGTCCACCTCGTGCGAGAGCCGCCTGACGGGCGCGAACATCTTGCGCAGCACGTCGGCCACCGCTATCAGCAGGATCGGCACCAGGATCAGGAATGGCGTGAGCGTGCGCAGCGCGCCGTCGTAGGCGATCTCGTTGCGCACGGCGGTATCCTGTGCCACGGCGATGCGCTGGCCGTTGGCAAGCGTGCGGACCCAGATGCGGTAGTCGCGCTTGCCCACGGTGGCGGTCTGCATGCCGTCCTGGAGCGTGGCGGGAAACGCCGGCATGTGCGGGAGTGCTGCCATTGCCGGACCGGTGCCCGGCGGCGCCAGCAGTTGCACGGTCACACGCGATTCCTCATCGGCCATGTGAGGCATGTCGGCCACCGTGCCGGGCATGGCGGGCAGGTGCTCGGGGTCGAACATCGCCCCCACCTGACGCAGCACGTCGTCCTGCAGCTCGTGCGCTTCGCTAAAGGCGGAGACAAACGCAAAGCCCCCCGCCAGCACCGCCACGCCAATGATGATCACGGACAGCCACAGCGACAGCCGCCGTTGCACGGACGTTGCCGAGTCAGCCCTCACCCGCCCTTGGACACCATCCATCCCACGCCCCTGATGTTCTTGATTGCTTCCGCGCCGAGCTTCTTGCGCAGCGCATGGATGAGGAATTCGACCGCGTTGCTGGCCACCTCGTGGCCCCAGCCGTAGATGCGCTCTTCCAGCTCGGTGCGCGAGAGGATGGCGCCGGGGCGCATCATCAGCGCCTGCAGCAGGGCGAACTCGCGCGAGGACAGGCGCACCGGCTCGCCGTCGCCCACGCGCACCTCGTGTGCGGCGGGGTCGAGCGACAGCACGCCGTTGGAGAGCACCGGGCTGGCGGCTCCACCCTTGCGGCGCAGCACCGCGCGCATGCGCGCCAGCAGCTCCACCATCTCGAAGGGTTTGAGCACGTAGTCGTCCGCGCCGCCATCCAGGCCGCGCACGCGCTCGTCCACCGCGTCGCGCGCGGTCAGGATCAGCACCGGCACCGGGTTGTTGCGCGCGCGCAGTGCGCCGAGCACCGCGTGGCCGTCCTTGCCCGGCAGGCCGAGGTCGAGCAGGATCGCGTCGTAGTGCTGGTGCCCGGTCACATCCAGCGCGGTCTGGCCGTTGCGCACCCAGTCCACCGCATAGGCGGCGTCGCGCAGCGCGGCTTCCACGGCCGCGCCGATCATCGGGTCGTCTTCGACGAGCAGGACTCGCATCCGGTCTCCGGTGGGTTCTTGGGTAGCACCGCGCTCAAGCGGATTGCATGGTCACGCGCCGCGCCTGCCAGCTGGTGTAGCCGATGGTGATGAGCAGGATCATCAGCAGCACCGCCGACGCCCCCGCCGTGCCCAGGTTCATGCCGCCCGCGGCGACGGGCTTGGTCAGCAGGTCGCCCGCCGTGGCGCCCAGCGGCCGCGTCAGCACGAAGGCCATCCAGAACAGCGCCACGCGCGAAATGCCGGTCAGATAATACGCCGCCACGATCAGCGCGATCAGGCCCGCGATCAGCAGCGCCCCGCCGGCAAAGCCCAGCCCGGAGGAGTCGGCCAAGAAGTCGCCCAGTGCCGTGCCCAGCGTGTTGGAGACGAGGATGGCGCCCCAGTACAGCAGCTCCTGCTTGCCGCTGCGCACGTGCGCGATCGACAGCGATTTCTGGCTCAGCTTCCAGTACACCAGCACCGCGCACAGCAGGCTCGCGAGGATGGCCGAGCCGGTGGCATAGCCCAGGCCGAGCGTGCGGTCCATGAAGTCCGACAGCGTGGTGCCGGCCGTGCTGGTGGAAAGGATCACCGCCCAGTACAGCAGCGGGTTGTAGGTCTTGCTGCGCAGTTGCGCGCCCAGCGTGATGCAGAAGATGCCGAGCAGCAGCAGGGAGCTGGCCGCATAGCCGACCTTGAGCGTCATCGACAGCAGATCGCCGGCGGTCTCGCCCAGCGTGGTGGCGCAGATCTTCATGACCCAGAACGCCAGGGTGATCTCGGGAAGTTTGCTCAGGGGGCGGGATGTCGTGGTGGGCATGCGGAGCCTCCAAAAAGGGGGATGGCGGGAGCTTGCGCAGCAGTCTGTGGGGGCAGACTTAGGACGGCCATAGGGTGTGGCGGCCAGGCATCGGGCGCCGCTGGCGTCACGCGCAACGCCCGGGTTTGCCCGGCAAGGGGATCGGGCACAATACCGCGATCAAGCTGGCTGTCGTCCTCCCTTCCTCCCCACCCAAGGAGCTGCCATGGTGACGCTGCTGTTGAACACGTCCGCACCCGACGAGCACGTGGTGCAAACACGGTTTGGCGGGCGGCCGCTGGTGCCGGCCGATGGGCAGTTTGTGTGGCCCTGCTGCGCCACGTGCAAGCAGCCGATGCAGTTTCAGGGACAGATTGGGGTGGGTGCCACGGCCGAGCACCCGGCTGGGTTGCTGCTGATGTTCATGTGCCAGAACGATCCTGGCTGCTGCGATGAATGGGCGCCCGACGGTGGTGGCAACTGCGCCCTGTTTGTGGCGGGTACGCGGCTGGTGTTGGCCGAGCCGCCCGCCGAGGGGCTGACCCTGCGCGAGACCACCTACGGTGCCCGCACCGAGGTGCAGGATGCGGAAGACTACGAAGCCGCGCGGCGCCAGTGGTGCGAGCGCACTGGCAGTCCGGGTCGGCAGGTGTTGGGCCAGCTGTACGGTATGCCGTTGTGGCTGCAGGCCGATGAGACCCCTGCCTGCCCGGCCTGCGGCGCGCCCATGCGCTTGGCTGTGCAGCTGGAGGAAGGCCCCGACGCTCATACCGCGATGAACTTTGGCAGCGGTTGCGCCTACCTCTTCCAATGTGGGCAGCATCCTGGTCAGGTGAAATTTCTCTGGCAGTGTTGAGGGGGGGATTTCTGCTGTGCCGTGGTTATGGCGCCGCCCTGCGAGGGTGGGTTTTGTTGTTGGTGGTGCATCCCTGGTTTCATCCCCTGCCGGGGCTGACTCACTTTCTTTGTCTTGCCAAAGAAAGTAAGCAAAGAAAGGCGCGCCCGAGATGGCGACTTCCCCTTGAATTTTTGTAACCGGGCGGAGAAGGAGGCAAACTCGCTTCGCTCAAACAGCCTCCCCTCTTTATCCTCCCCGCAACAGAAATTCAAGGCTCCATCTAGGGCGTGTCGTCAAACTCGGAAAGGGCCTCTACCATTGAGGCCATGACAGTAAGACGATACGGGCTGCGCGACGATCAATGGGAGCGCATTCGCGAGTTGCTTCCGGGACGCAAAGGCCAGGTG
>Ga0209979_1000877_pt1 | contig 36382 bp, 43 predicted proteins | sample AnhtaG_FD_183114 | JGI IMG/M metagenome (GOLD analysis project Ga0209979, IMG submission 183114) | Deep subsurface microbial communities from Anholt, Denmark to uncover new lineages of life (NeLLi) - Anholt_01485 metaG (SPAdes) (version 2) | ecosystem: Environmental > Aquatic > Marine > Oceanic...
GCAGGAATCATCTGCCTCGTCTATGCCTTCTGGATAAGGTTTAAGGCGAGGTCAACAGCCGGCCTGACGCCAAAGGATTAAATATGAAGCGACACCCTGAAGGCACAAGACTAAAAACGAAAGGAAGAGCAGAGATAAAAAACCTGACAGTAATATTAGGACTAGTGCTGGTAATGTGCCTGCTGCCGCTTGTTTCCTGCGCCGCACCTGCATACACTGACGCTGAGGAGACGATAAGCACCAGCGTTGGTGAGGAGTTCGCCATTGCTTTGTATTCTAACCCCAGGCTTGGCTTCAACTGGTATGAAACTCATAACGAAAAGATGTTCGCTCTGGTAGAAAGCTCATTCGTTGCGAAAGATAAACTAAGTCCCGTTGACGGGACCCGGTATTTCCACTTTAAGGCACTGAAAGCTGGCAAGACCGAGATAACCGTTACCTGCCGGCACGGGGATACGGGACCTATCCGGGAGCAGAAGGTATTCACTGTTGATATAAAGTGAGGATTAAACATGAAGCGACACCCTGAGGGCACAAAAATGAAAAAGCTGACAGTAATATTAGGACTAGTGCTAGTAATGTGCCTGCTGGTCCCTGTTTCCTGCGCTAAGGCGCCACCGGCACCAAGCCCAGCACCAACTATAAAGACGCTAACAGGCAGTGAAAAGAATACAATGGTTAGGGTAGCGCTCGCTCATCCTGAGGTAGCGAAGTGGCTGGAAACGGCAGAGGTATATGGTGTCGAAGTGGGCTGGTCGATTGTAAGCTGGAATAACTCTGAAGCAACGGGGTGGGCACGTGTAGCATACGAAGAAATAGCCGACGGTAGTTTTCCTCCAGCTAAGTTATTTCCTCCAGAATCGACAAGCATCCATCCGGATGTTCTCATTCGTCTTAGGAACCCACCACGAATGCATATTCATATAGCCTTTGACCGTAAGACGATGGAGGTAGTGGCTGTTCAATTTCTAGAGAAACCAGCGACGAGTCCCACTCCACCTAAAGATGCAAAGTGAGTTACTATAATATTTTGCTCTATCCTCCATATAGGAGGCTACCATGAAGAAAAGACTGATAACAGGATTGATATTGGTAATGTTGCTGGTGCTTGTTTCCTGTGCACCACCGACTCCGGCACCACCGGCACCGCAAATAAGCCGGGAGCAGGCTATCGAGATAGCTACCAAGATGCTTCCGGCTCGACTAGCTCCGGTTGTTGCCCGTAGTGATATAAGGGCTGAGTCGCCTGGCTGGTACGATATCACCTGGAAGCCTCCTGACTCCCCTAGACCAATTGACGGTAAAATAGGATTGGGCTCCTCGGCTATGGTGCTGATTCAACATCCCCAGGGCGCCATGGAAAAGACTATCGAAGTGAATGAGTCACGGACGGTGAACGATATTACGGTTACCCTTGAGCGAGTCGAGCTAACTTCCAGGGAGATGAAGGTATATGCCTTCGTGACACAACCCGATTATCCGCCGACCGTACAGAGCTCTCCGTTCTGGAATGCTGCTACCGAATATCGCATTGACGGCGGCGCTCCTGTGATCCTTCCTCATCCCATGATGGACTACATGGAAAACGGGACCAGGTTTATCTGGGGAGGCACGACACCCAAAGGTATACTCGACCCTGTTCCGAGCGACGCTCATGAGCTTGTCTTCAAGATTATTTCTATGAAAGTCAGCACTTCGCCGGACGACCCTCAATATACAGTAGAAGGCCCTTGGGAGTTCAGGATACCGCTGGAGTAGTTGAGGAGGTTCAAGATGATGAAAAAGATAATAACCGGACTGTTAGTTCTGTTTTTGCTGTCGATATCGGTTGCCTGTGCCAAGGAGACGGCACCAACTCCTCCTTCAACGCCGAGTCCCACCCCGGCACCGGCTCCTGCGCCTGCTCCAGGCCCGATAAGCCCGCCAGGAGTGCCACCGGGACCAGTAACACCACCAGCCGCACACTTTGAGGTAGGAGTAGATTTTGTTCCTTCTAAAACCATCTACAAGCCGGGAGAAAAAATCGAAATCGAGTTGAGACTAACCAATAAGTCGGTAGAGCCAGTTATTATCAGTACGTTTCCGCCAAGTATAAGCATCGCCTTATCGGCCATAGGAGAGGAACCGGGCAAGATAGTACACACCTTCCCCACCGGTGTTGGGGAGCGGGAACTGGTGGTAGTCGAAACAGTAACACATAAATACAGCTGGGACCAGAATGATGATGAGGGAAAGCAAGTAGCGCCGGGCTGGTATCAATGCACGTTTGAGATAAATATCAAGAAAATAACACCACCAACTAATGAGTGGAGTACGGGCGGAGGGAAAAGGATATTTCTCATTCAATATCCCCAAGGCGCTATGGAGAAGATTATCGATTTGGACCTATCACAAACTGCCATAGGGCTGCCTTTAGAGGTGGATAATGAGATTATCCCGGTGGACATTGTTCTCACACTCAAACGTGCGGAGCTTACGCAGGAGGGCGCCAGTTTCTTTGTTCTATTAACTTCACCTAATAACCCGCTGCCGAGTTATGACGAAGTCTGGTGGCACATAGCTCTCGATGAACATGCCCAATACGTATTTGACGGCACCGTCAAGGATGCCAGGGGTGCTAACACCCGCTATACGGATGAGGGCATCGAACTCAGGTGGGGACGTGAAGGCAGCTACCGCGACCCGATACCGAGCGATACTAAAGAGTTAACCTTCATTATAACCAGGCTCGGTGATGACTGGGAAGGTCCCTGGGAGTTCAGGATACCGCTGGAGTAGTAGAGATGGATTGCGTGAAGGAGAGTAAGTGAAAAAGAAATCAATTATTATCCTGTGCGCTGTAGCTCTCGTAGCCCTGATAGTAGTCATACTAGGGAAAGATATGTGGTTTGGCGGGTTTCATTTTGGGTCACCAGAAGTGAGGACATTACCGTCGGAGGCAAGCTGGGTAAAAGTAGATGCAACCATACACGAGGATTCTCACTCGCCTGGTGAAGCCATCGTGATTGAGCTTACATTCCAGAACAATAGTACCGACATGTTCCTAATAGAGCCATTTCCTCCGAAAATAATGGTGATGCCTTCCTTAAAGTACGGACTGGTAATACGCGAATTTCCTGAAGGGGCAGAAGCCAAGTCTTTAGAATCAGGAGAGACGGTAAGCTATACATTGACATGGGACCAGCGTGATAAAAATGGCCAGCAGGTACCTGCCGGTGATTACAAACTCGCATTAGGCAATATAGACGCATGGAATCAAAGATTCATGCTAACGCTTGATAAACCGGCGGAGATTACCATCACGTCTCCCGGAGAGAAGACGAGTGAGACTAGTGATATCATCGAAACCATACGCATTTTCAAAGCACAGCCACCGGATAATCCCCCGCCTCCAGGCGGTTGGACATTCCAGACCACCGGTCCTCGCCCTGATGAGATTCAGGATGTGTTTGACCAAGGAGATAAGATGAGTCTTGGTTTGGTCATTAGTGAACGGCTCAAGGATGACATCAATTTCTCCAGATACACTTTCTATAACAAGGAGACGGGTATCGAGGAGACAGTAACGGTCTCGTCTGACGATTCAGGTCCCTTCGAGCCGGGCGGCAAGTATTTTCTGGGTTGGGAAATTCCTTGGGGAATCCCCGAGGAGAATGGTGAATACGAACTAAGGGTTTACCTAGATACTGAGGTAGTAGCCTCCGCCCTTTTCAATGTCGGTGTCTGGCCGGCTTCCTGGGGGCCTGAGATGGAGTATTTCCCGGCGCCTATTCACGAGGTCAAGTTGATTATTGAAGAGCCACATCCCCCACCCGACCCATGGGTGTTCGTCTACATCAAGGGAGGACTACCCGACAGCTGTACCACCAGAGCAGGTATCAACTGCCAATACATTGGCAAAATCATAAATATTGAAGTCAACACCAAGCGCCCGAAGGAAGCAATATGCGCTCAGGTCTATGGTTATTTCGAGGAGACAATCCCTATTGGTGGTGACCGATATATTTCGGGTGAAACCTACACGGTGAACGTTAATGACCACACTACCACCTTTGTGATGCCGTAAACAAAAGGGCCAACCCAGTTGCGCAGGGAGGTAAATGATGAAGAAGCTAATTACTATCACAGCCTTAATACTGCTGGTATTTACAATCTTACCCGGCTGCCAATCCCAGCCGGAGAGCAGCGGCCCATCGCCTTCAAATCAGCCGGCGGCACCCGTCCCCGGCCCTTCGAATGCTTCTCCTCCTCCACTGGAAAATGTAATCTGGAGACTTGATTACGCCACCGTCAAGTATGACAGCCGGGGCAATCAGCTCTGGGTGGCCCGCTACAATGGGCCGGGCAATAATATCGACGAGGCCAACGCACTGGCGGTGGATGATGCCGGTAATGTCTACGTCACCGGGGTAAGCCGGGGCGACCGGGGCAACGGCATCAGGGAAGACTACACCACCATCAAGTATGACGGCAATGGAAACGAACTCTGGGTAGCCCGCTACGGCGGACCGGGTGACGGCGATAACACCGCTTACGCCGTGGCCGTGGATGGTGCCGGGAATGTATACGTCACTGGTCAAAGCATCAGCCAAGAAGGCTATCTTGACTTCGCCACTATCAAATATGATAGTAACGGCAATGAGCTATGGGTGGCCCGCTACAACGGGCCGGGAAATAACGTGGACGGGGCCGACGCTCTTGCGGTGGATGCTTCGGGTAATGTCTATGTCACCGGAAACAGCCGGGGTAGCAAAGGACATGACGATTACGCCACCATCAAGTATGACAGCAACGGCAATCAACTGTGGATAGCCCGATATGATGACGGCTCGTCCACAGACCTGGCGGTTGATAGCGCCGGCAGTGTCTACGTCACCGGGTTCAGCCGTGCTGGTGATGACCTGCATTACGCCACCGTCAAGTATGACAGTAACGGTAAGCGGCTCTGGTCATCTACGTACAATGCCCCGGAAGGTGGACAGGATATCGCCTATGCTCTGGCGGTCGATAATATGGGTAATGTCTGTGTCACCGGGCGGAGCATCAGTGCCAATTATGATTATGCCACTATAAAGTACGACAGCCGGGGCAACGAGATATGGGTAGCCCGTTACAACGGCCCTGCCGACAGAGGCGACCAGGCTACCAGCCTTGCTGTTGACACCGACGGAAACATTTACGTCACCGGAAGAAGCGACAACGAAAACAGGGACCGCGACTATACCACCCTTAAATACGATAACGACGGCAACCAGCTCTGGGAAGCGCGCTATAGCGGGCCGGACAAAGGCGACAACATGGCTGAAGCTCTGGCAGTAGATGCCGAAGGGAATGTCTACATCACGGGGCAGAGTCAGGGAAAGAATGGCGATTGGGATTTTGCCACCGTCAAGTATGACAGTGCTGGTAAACAGCTCTGGACAGCCCGCTACAACGGGCCGGACAACAGTCTTGATAGAGCCACTTCTCTGGCAATAGACAGTGAGGGTAACGTCTATGTTACCGGTTCCAGCGGCGGCACTGCCGGAATTCCGATTACGACTCAGTCGCCGTGGCCGGACGTGCCTGTTTATACCGATGTCACGCAGGTGATAAAGACTGGAACCGGGGGCGAAATCGCCTTCGGCTTCGAGACCGGTACCAGGCTCGGTCTGGGCTGGGACGAGACCCACGATACAAACATGGTTTCCCTTATGGACAGGGAACTGGTTATGGACCAGACCGGCATCTCCGGTACCACCTGGTTCCTGTTTAAGGTGCTTGAACCGGGCGAGACCCGGATTACGTTCATCTATGGTCATGGGGGAATCGAAAGAGCCAACGACGTCAAAGAGTTTCGCATTGAAATAGGGGAATAAAGTGAAAAAGTTTGCTATTACATGCGCTGCGATAATAACGGTTTTCCTGTTGGCTTTTACCTTAACCGGATGCTCTTCCGCATTCACCAGCCCACTTGAGCCTTCTACTCAGAAGACAACCCTGGAAGAAGCCGGAAATATTTTAGGGGTGCCCATACCTGTGCCTGCCTATCTGCCGGAGGGATACGAGATTCGGGAGACCTATATTAATGATAGAGAGGTAACGCTTCTAATCTCCGATGAAGCGATAGAGAGGACACTGGTGACTGGTGAAGATACTGAGGTCTCTGGCTCTCAACGCTACGACGTGAAATGTAAAATGAGGCTGGTCGTACGCTGGTATCCTGAAGGCGGAGTGCCGGTGAGGCTCCCGGTAGAAAAAGTCCAGATTAACGAAAGCTGGGGATTTTTACAGGACAGAGGCGACCACAATGCTCTCTGGTGGGACTTGTCCCCGGAGCAGGATAAACCAGCTATGTTTGAGATGGTGCTGGCAACGGGCAAAGGGATTCCCAAGGAAGAGCTGGTAAAAGTTGCCGAATCTATATCCATGCCATTAATCCGCGAGTACCCGGATGAAGTAGTCCGGGCCGTATATGAGGAAATAAAGAAGGAACTTTTCGATGAGCGAAATCTATATGATGTGATTCCGCAGACGGGATATAGTAGCCGGACAATTATTTTGGGCTTTGCCGGGGAGGCGGATACCGAAATCGTAGACCTGGTCAGGTCTATTATCGACAGGGAAGTCCCCGGCGTGTTTCTGGTCGTGGAAGAGCATGTATCACATTTTCAAGAGTCACTATTAGAGAGTCCTGAGATAAGCCGCGAGCAGGCAATTGAGCTAGCCACCAATATGCTGCCGGAGTCGGTAGCGGCAATAGTTGCCCGCGGCGACGTGAGGGCGGAGTTGCATGGCTGGTACTGGGAAGTAACCTTCGACAACATCAACGCAGAGGCTGAAGAACTGATGCCCTTTCCCCTGAGGTCTCCACCGCCGGGCGGCTCGGCATCCAAGGCATACCCCGGCATATATCAAAGCGTGGTGCTTACCGTTGATGCTGAAACGGGCGACCCGCTCAGTGCTGGAGCGTCTAAAGAGCCAAGACCGGGACCTTACGTAAGCCGTGAGCAGGCCATCAGCAGCGCCCGAGAACGTATAACAACAGGGATTTCTGAGACATGGCTTGAAAGAGCCATGGTGGAAGCCTACTTGCGCGGAGATATTTGGATAGTCTTGTTCTGGGAATAAGGCGCTTCCATTGAAGATAGGAGTTCAGGACTATCCGTTAACCGATTCCGGGTGTCAGTCGATGCCGTGACTGGTGAGGCCGAGGGACTTCGCCGCGGATAAAGGAGGAGATATTAAGGAGGCAATAATGACAGGTAAAATGAAGCTCTATATCGGGCTGCTGGTTCTGGGGCTGGTTGTGATTGGAACCGGAGTCTGGCTGCTTTTTCACCCAGCGCCGGCAGTTGACGCTCCGGAAATATCCGAAAACATTTCTTATCAATATTTAGTCCCCGAAGGTATACCAGTAATCTCTGAGAATGTCAGCCATGTTATGAGGGGAGAGTTTAATTTCCTCTCCATTTATGAGGGCGGGGAAATTATTTATATTGAAGAAAAAGGACTGCGTATGCCATCGCCAGAATATCCACCGACAAGAACCTGGAATACTGGACAGCTCCAGGAAGAAGAACTGGATAGTCTGCTGGAATTCATAAAGAAGAGTGGTTTCGAGGAGTTGGAAGACGGCTATAAATTCCCAGGTGTGGGCAGTCTAGATACCGGTCTTCGTAAGGGTGACATGCACTCCACTACTGTCGTCAACTGGGAAGACCTGCACAAGACGGTAGGGGCGAGTTCATATCTTACGACTGATAAAGGCATGACCTACCCGGACATGCCCTATCCGCTTAATGAACTCCATAAAGTGTTATGGCAGATTGCCGAAGGCAGGACTCTGGAAGTTGCCCGAGAGACTATCGAGTCTTCTCTACTGTGGAAGTAAAAGTGAAGGACTCCGGAAATACTTGGTCTGGAGGTTCAAATGGAAAAACATGAGAACAGTTCCAGAGACTGGGGAGTGATGTCCCATAAAATCGGATTAACAGTAATGCTTCTTCCCTTCGTTTTCCTATTTATATTTGCGGTAACCCATGGGCTGAATGAATATTATGATTTGGGAAGTAATCTAGGAGCAGCTTTAATCCAAGGTGTACCGTGTCTTTTTGCTGCTGCCATATCCTGGCTTTGGCCACGCCGGGGCGGCACGGTGTCAATCGCGCTATCTCTATTGCTATTAGCATTGTCTACCAGTGGAATTATAATGTCTAAGGTGCCTGCCCCCGGGCAGGAATACCCTGTTTTTTCGTTTGTGGAACTAGCTCGTTCTATTTTCCCATATGCCATTCTCTTTATTGGCAGCATTCTAGCCCTTGTCTCCGCTTTAATGAGGAAGGTCGGCAGCCCGGATTGGCTACCGGGACTAAGCGCAGGTGCAGCCGGGGTAAATAAACTGCTTGTTACCGGCTTGCTCATGATGTTTTCGCTTGGCGTCGTGTTTATACTATTCTTCTTTATCGGCATAGGGATATCCGGTGACAGTGTTCTCGCTATTAACTTGTTTATGGGGCTTGCACTAGGATTGACGTATGCCGCCACGCCACTTCTTTTTATCATTATCGCAGTTTGGCGGTGGCCTCGTTGGGGTAGCGTTGTGGTGGGCGGACTATCACTTGCTGTACTGATTTTCCTTGCTATACAGCTAGTATCTACTGATCCATCATCCCCTCCACGTCTCCCTATTCCCATTATTATTGCGGCTGCTATAATTCTCACTGGTAGTATCCTGGTCTTTATTTCAGCAAGGAATCAGGATAAATCCATAAGCCGGAGGTGAAAAATGAAAAAGCTGATGGTGGGTCTAATACTGGTCTTTCTGGCGTTAGGCACGGGCTGCATAACCGGACGCCCCCCTGAGTTTCCCGTAGCCAATCCCTACACCGTCCAGGACGGCGCCGGCGGCGTTATTATTGCCTATCAGGTCAATAACGGCCGGGAGATTCATACCTATGTCCAGCGGCTTAACAGGCAAAGTGAGGGTCTCTGGGAAAGGCAAGGAGTAGACCTCGGTCCCGGCTCGGGACCTCTTCCTAACAACAATGAGGGAGACTTCGCTGCTTTATTCCCGGACGGTCAAAGAAACTTCACCGTGGTCTATTCGCAGCAACATACCGTGTGGGTCCTCAACCTGGATGCAAACGGCAATCAGGTGCAGCCGGCCAGAGAAATTTCCGGAAGTGACCTGCCTCCCATGCCTGTCTACTTTAAAGCCATCGGCGATAATACCGGCGGGGCAATCGCTGCCTGGGCCGCCGGCGAGAACAGCCTCGGCCTGCAAAAAATGGACGCAACTGGCACAGAGGTATGGTCTGAGGTGATCAAAGCGCCTGATTTGGACAGGTTCGATATTGCCAGCGATGACAGCGGTAATGTCTTCATAATCTGGAAAGACAATTCCAGTTACAGCGAAGGTGATATTTTCGTCCAGAAGGTGGATGCCAAGGGTCGGGTTGCCTGGCTAACTGGCGGTTTGCAGTTGACGAATACACGTAATCCTGGCTATGTCAGGGGAGATTTTAACCGGAGGATTGTCGGTGACGGTGAAGGTGGTGCCCTGGCTATTTGGGTGCAGGGGATTCTCAGCGAGGACGGGCGTAAAATCATCAGTCACGACCTTTATGCCCAGCGTATCAACGGCGAAGGCGAGATGCTGTGGGAAGAAGATGTTGCCTTTATCGCTGGGATGGCGTATGACCCCCGTATAACCGGTGATGCTTTTGAAAACACCACGATTTTCTGGGGAGATTTGCAAAACGTTTACGCTCAGCGGCTGGATGCTGCCGGTAATGTCGTATGGCCGGAAGCCGGCATTAACATCGGACAAGCCGGGGAACTCAACAACATCATGTACTACTGCGCTGCAGATGACGGCGCGGTTGGCGCCGCCGTTGTCTGGAATTATACGGAGAGTGGAAACAAGTCTCTCCGTGCCCAGCGACTGGATGCCGACGGCAACAAGCTATGGGGTGACAACGGTATCAAGGTCTCTTCGGTATCCCCCTATTGGGGTGGCCACTCGACACCGGCGCGGATTTCACCGGATGGAAACGGCGGGTTCTTCGTCACCTGGGCTGCCGGGGAACATCTCAAGGACAAGACCTCATCCTATATCCAGAGAATCAGCGGCGACGGGGAGATATTGTGGGGAGAGAAGGGAGTCAGGCTGGATTCATAAGCGGGAGGGTATGTAATGAAAATAAAGTGGAAGATATTTCTGCCGATATGGCTAGCTCTAATCCTAGTGGCGCCATCTATCATATTTCCTCAGGCTCTCATGATGACAAGGTCATCACCTGATGCGCCTGGATTGCCGCTGGCTATGCCCTTCGGTGTTATATATTGGGTTGATAACTGGTGGTTTCTTCTTAGCAGGGGGAATATACTGAGCTTTTTTCTTACTTGTTTCGTTTTTACTTTATTGCCAATAATGATATACACTTTCCCGATTACGCTGGCGATTCATCATGTACTGAGAAGACTAGTTTTTGATAGGAGAGCCGGTGTTTGATTATTAGGAGTGAACTAATGAATGGAGGAGGGAGATAATGATTAAACGGATAAGATTAAAGATGGCAGGCGCACTGCTTGCCATTGGCAGTGTATCACTAATAGTGGCTATGGCGGCTCTTGCTGGTGGTTGCACACACGACCCCCGGACGATAAGAATCGACCATGCTGGCGCCAAAGGATTTGACAGCCCTCAGGAATTGACCGATTACCAGAAGCAAAGAATCGTGGAAATAATCCTTGATACACCTGAGGCAAAGGAGCAACCACCAACCGAATCCATATACAGAACCTGGCTGATGTGGACAGCTATAGTCTGGGATAACTCACACTATTCCTATATGTCTTCCTTCGATCTTGAAGAGGTAGAGTCTGACCCAGAGTATCAAACTGTCCCGGAATCGGCAGCCTGGTATCCAGGTGCGACTCTATACTATGGAGACCCACAGGCTCCCACCGCCGAATGGCTGATCCAGGCTCATGTTGATCTGGATGCAGGCAAGGTAGTTTATATTAACAGCCACCCTTACAGTGCCGCTCCACTCACACCACCGCCGCCTGGAAGGTCGTCTTCTGAAACAGCCGAGACACGTACCTATCTCACGATTGAGGAACTACCACCGCCTATGGGTGAAGAAGCCCCTGACGATATCATGCCCACACCCGGCGGCGGTACCTACCGGGCCAATGTCCATCAGTCAGGAGTGGAGAACCCCTGGCCGCCGATAGAATCTACCGATGTGGTTCTGGGCAGTGGTTCTGATGTTCTAAACGTAAGCTACAGGGATTATATCAAAACGGAAGCCGGTGAAACCAGGAACAACACCATCCGCATAAGGAAAGAGGGCGGCCTTTTTAATAGTCAGTTGGCGCTCTATTCCGTACACGTTCCATCTGGAATAGTGCTTACCGATGGTGGGAGGGGAGTGGGATTACCCGGCACGCTGGGCGCAATACTGGTGATTGAGATAGCCCAAGATGTTGCTCCGGGGGAATACCCTCTGGAAATCGGCTTGATGATTAACGGTAAATACTATGGGACGGTGACGTGTATTGTAAAGGTTATAGAGTCCACCGTTACAGAGTCTACAGATGGCAATGTTTATCATTCCGAAGAAGCCTACCTGACCGTCAGTTTGCCGGGTGGGTGGACAGCGGTTGAGGGGGCGGAATACCTGGCACATCCGTTCGAAGGTCAGGTGGCTTTCAACAGCTGGGGGGAGAAAAATTTCTGGGCGCGTGAGGTACGCATCGGTAGTTCTTCTACTTATGGACCCCAAACTGTAATGTCACAGATACCGGAAGGTGGGGCTTACGTCGCTTTAGTACGCATCTGGGGACCGCCTCGCCCAGATGATTATGATCCCCTTGAATATACCCTTGATGATCTTGGTGAGTTGTGTCAACCACATGATTGGCGACAGAATAGTACGACAGACGCACAGTTCATCCAATTCTATAAGTGGGGTCGCGACCTGCGGCTTGAAATTGCCTGCCATCCCGGTGCATCTGATGAAACGGTGGACGAGCTTAATAACCTGCTGGTAAGCTGGAGGTTTGATACGGTACCGGCAGGTGATATTGAATGGGCAGGAATTCAGGCTCGTAAACTCCTACCTGAAGAAGTCGAGCCGTTGAAATTCAGCAACCGTGCAGGCAGTCGTGGCGATGATGGGTTGGATAGAGTTACCGAGGTTGAAACCGGGGAAAACGTGATGATTTTCCGTTTTACATACCAGTGGGATAGCTCAAGCCATTGGGGGCGGTAGAAGTATCCCCCATCGGTGAGACCACGCTGACCGGTGAGGGAGGCGACCCTCTGCCTTTTGATTAAGCCTAAGGAGACTGAAACCATGAAAAGAGCATGTTTAATATTAATTATGACGGCAACACTGGTTAGTCTAGCGGCCTGTAATCCTACTGTGCCAGATGAGCCGAGCCCCCAAACTACTGTGACACCGTCAGAGTCTTCTCCTCCCGCCGGCTCAACCCTGCCGCCGGTTGGTTTACCGGTATCGGCGCCGGGGAAATGGCAGACACTTTCCAGCGGTAACGAGGTGCTTGACTTGCTGGTAGATGGCGGCGAGGTCTGGGCGGCGACTACGGGCGGTGTTGTCCGGTGGAACGCTGAGGACGGCACTTACAAAAGATATACCACGCTGGATGGGCTGGCGAGCAACACGGTGAGGGAGATTGTCCGGGACGGACAGGGCACTATCTGGGTAACCAGCAACGTGGACGGCGTCAGCCGCTATGACGGCAGCGAATGGCAGACCTTCACTTCCGAGGACGGGCTGGTGAACAACGATGTCATCACCATCGCCGCCGATAATGGTGGAAATGTCTGGGTGTCCGCTTTCGGCGGGGTAAGCCGCTATGACGGCGCCGGGTGGCAGAAGTATACCAGGGATGAGCTGGGCGCAGTTGATGTTATTTTTACCGATAGCCAAGGCAACGTCTGGTTCAGCAATCGCCATGAAGGAGCGACTCGCTATGATGGCAGTAGCTGGCAGACCTTTACCGAGGATGACGGGATGGGCAACGGGGGAGTCAGCGCCTTCTTCGAGGATAGCGAAGGTAACCTGTGGTTTGGTAGCGCCTTCGGCGATGTGACCCGCTTCGATGGTAATAGCTGGGAAGTCTTTACCATCAGCGATAAGATGCCCAGGTCTTACGCTCAGAACATAGCCCAGGATGGCAATGGCGATATCTGGGTCACGGCCTATTCCGATGTTGTCGTTCGGTATGACGGTGCCGGGTGGCGCAATTTCACTACCGAAGACGGTCTGCCGCAAAACAACGTCAGGCTTCTTTTCTTGGACAATAACGATAATCTCTGTGCCGTCACCGAAAGCGGTATGAGCCGTTATGAAGACGGCCGGTGGCAGCCTTTTGCTAACGATGCCGGGATGATTGAGGGCACGGTCAGGACGGTAGGTAAGGATGACAAAGGCAACCTCTGGTTCGGGTCTGTCGAAGACGGCGTTGTCCGTTATGACGGCGAGAAGTGGCAGGCATTCGTAACTGATGACGGCCTGCCCGATAACACTGTTACCGCGCTGACGGAAGATAGCCGGCAAGCTATCTGGTTCGGCACGCGGGACGGCTCGGTAAGCCGCTATGATAGTACCGGCTGGAAGGTCTTCGGGCCGGATGAGGTACGGGCCGGGAAATATATTTTGTCCATACTTGCCGATAGCCGGGATAACATCTGGGTGATAGGTGAGAGCGATGTCAGCCTCTATGACGGCATTGAATGGCGTGTAATAACCGCCGAACACGGCCTGGCCGAAGGCAGGGTAACACCCATGTTTGAGGACAGCTCCGGCAATATCTGGTTCGGCACCGATGGCGGGGGTGTCAGCCGCTTTAATGGAGATAGCTGGAAGACCTTTACGACAACTGACGGACTCGGTAACAACAGCGTGATGGACATTGCCCAGGATAGTCAGGGCAATCTCTGGTTTGCCGGCGGCGGAATTAGTCGTTTTGACGGCGTGAACTGGCGGACATTTAGCTCTGTGGATAACATTCACACAATCCTTCCCGGCAGAGGTGGTGAGGTCTGGTTTGTCACCGAACGTGGCGGCGTCATGTATTTTGACGGCGCCGATATGCAGACCCTGCCGGATGAATTACCCTTTATGCCCTGGCTTGGCGGTACTTTACTGGACAGCAACGGTAATCTGTGGATGGCCACTTTCTACACCAACAGCGGTGGCCTGCATCGCTTTAATGGTGATAAATGGGAAACTTTTACCCCTAAAGACGGCGTGGCCGGCTATCAGGTCTCAGCCCTGGTTGAGGACCGGCAAGGAAATATCTGGGCGATTACCGACAGCGGCGTCAGCTACTTTGATGGCATTGAATGGCACACTTTTACTTCTGACGACGGCTTAGCTAGTAATAATGTCATTTGCATCATGGAAGATAGCCGGGGTAATCTCTGGTTTGGTACCTATGGCGGAGTGAGCTACTACAGTAAGTAGCAAGTAAGGGGATAGATATTATGAAGCTTTCAATCACACAGATAGTTCTCGGTGTCTTGATAGTGCTGGCTGCCTGCTACGTCGTATGGTGGATGATATTCGGCGTAGCTCCTATGCTTACGATGATGGTACTCAATGAAAACGGTGTGATGGTAACAAATGTTACCCCCGAGAACGAGGTACTCTTTACCGTCGCCCGGTATACCTCTGTCCTGTTATTCGGGTTTGGCCTGGTGGTGATGTTTACCAGGGCTTTCTGTAAGAAGGCAGAAAATACACAGAAACTGGCGATGACGCAAATTGTTGTCGGTGTGCTAATCGTGGCCGTTTCCGTTTTTATCTTGAGATGGGGCTACGCCCTTGACTTTGTCGTAGGCATAGCGGGTGGCCCCGTATTAGACATGGGGCGTGCCAAGGCTTTAACCATACTGACTACTCTCATGGGTCTGGCGGTCATCGGTGTAGGCATAGCCCAATACATGCAAACAAGAAGGGCTTGAGTAATAAGGACAATATCAGGTATGGGAACCAGTGAACTGAACGTTGTAACCGGGGCTTTCAGCTATACCGGCAAATACATAACAGAACGGCTTCTCTCCATGGGAGAAGAAGTCAGAACCCTTACCGGCCGGCCTGACTACGAAAATCCGTTTGGCCAACAGGTGAAAACTTTCTCGTTCAACTTCGATAGACCCGGAGACTTGACGGAAAGCCTCCTAGGGGCAAAGACCCTGTACAACACCTACTGGGTGCGCTATCCACATGGCCCACTCTCCTTTGATAAGGCCATGAAGAATAACAAGATACTCATCGCTGCCGCTGAGGAAGCTGGTATCCGGCGAATCGTACATATCAGCATCACGAACCCCTCTGAAGACTCGCCTTTTCCGTATTTCAGAGGTAAAGCACTCGTGGAAAAGGCTATTACCCAATCAAGGTTATCTTACGCAATAATCCGACCGACCGTAATCTTTGGTCCAGAGGGTATTCTGATTAATAACATTGCCTGGTTGCTGAGGAAATTCCCGATATTTGCTATCCCTGGTTCGGGAGATTACCGAATTCAGACTGTCTTTGTGGAGGACATGGCAGGGATAGCCGTTAGCGCCGGGCAGAAAGATGAAAACTTAGTCATAGATACCGTTGGCCCTGAGGTCTACACGTTTGATGAACTTGTTAGGCTAATTGCCAACAAGATAAATAAGCGGGCAAGGATAGTACATATCAGGCCTGTGCTTGCACTTTTCTTCGCCAGATTGATTGGCTACGCCGTTAAGGACGTGGTGATAACCGGGGACGAGATAGACGGATTAATGTCGAACCTTCTCATTTCTCAAGGTGAGCCGACGGCACCAACACGCTTCAGCGATTGGTTAGAGAAGAACGCTGATAAGCTTGGTAGAAGATATATCTCCGGGTTAAAACGAAGCTATCGCTGAGGCGTACTGAGAGTAAGTAATTGCACCTTTGTCCAGAATGTTGAACTTGGTTCGCTGTGGCTAGAATAATGAGCTTTTTGGGGTTATAATATGTGGAAGAAAAGCAAATAGTCCGGGGGAATATATATGAAATACAAGGTTAATATAAAGGAAACCAGCGAAGGGTATGCAATTTGGGTGCCTGGTCTTCCAGGTTGCTGGTCGCAAGGCAAAACGGAGAAAGAAGCCCTGGAAAATATCAAGGATGCAATACAAGGATATCTGGAAACCGTTGAAGCCCTAAGTAAAGACCAAGAAGCTCGTTACGTAGAAGTCGGGTAAAATTATGCCCAGTTTGCCAGGGATAAATCATCAACGGGCCGTGAAGGCTTTCGAGAAATTTGGTTTCTGGATTGCGAGGCAGGGCAAACATATCACAATGACCAACGGGAAAAGGATTATTACTATACCCAGAGCAAATCCAATCGACGCTTACACGATGGCCGGAATCATTAACGATGCAGGTCTAAGTATTAAGGAATTCAAGAAACTTCTGTAAGAGCTTGTGGTTGAGATATACCGACATGCAGCCTCCGCAATCAATTGCACTTTCGCTTGAAAAGTGTGATTGGGCACAAAAAGAGGCTCTCACCAAAGGATAGTCCCTCGGAAAGCTTATACTTGGCAATGGCAGACTCTCCAGAATCAAAATCTGGGAGTGTTTTCAGGGTGGTTAATGGTTGTTTTGACAGGCAGGTAACCGCTAACCCACCGGTATTAGGCTAAGATGGCAAGATGGAAGGCTGCCATCTTGTAAGTCCTGCCTGCCCAAGACAAAAAAAGAGGGACCGGATTTCACTCCGGCCCCTGGTGTAACCATTATATCATCTGGTCTTTAGGTAAGTGCTATTTTGGCGTCTGCCCTAAACCGTTTTATCAGCTTCCAATCATAGCCTGACGGGTTGCGCCAGTTCTCGGTTATCAGCTTGCGTATGGCTCGCCTCTCCCTCTGAGGTCGGCTCTGATAGTAGTTTTTGAAGTCCAGCCACACATCCAGATTTATCCCCTTCTCATTAAGGATAGTCTGTATCATCTCCGTCTCGTTGCCGTCAAAGTCCCTCACCATACTATTAAGGCTTACCGAATAGACACGCTTCCACCTTTTCTTCTGGTGATAGAATCGAAGGCGGGTATACTCCGCTACTTTAATACAGGCTCCCTTATTGAATGGTATCCCCCTCTGGTGGTATACCTCGGCTACCTCGGCTAGCCTCACGATGATATTATGCATTAAATCTTCCCTGTCCCACTGGTCATCCAGTGTCCAGATGAAGTTTCTGGCAATCTTCGCCCATTCCCGCCAGGGTTCTGGCAGTCGGTCGTAGTCCAGGGCTTTGCTGTTGCCATTGCCAGCGTGGGATAGCCTGTGCGTGGTTATAGTCATAACTTCCCCCTTCCGCCGACGCAAAAAGAAAGGGGCATTCCCACCCCCGCACAGGGTAGGAATACCCCTTGAAAAAGGCAAAAAGAGGCGGGTTTACCCCCGCCCCTCTTTGCGTTGGCTGTTTTGTTTGGTCAAGCGTTCTTTAGGCTACGGCTACTTTTTCCCTCTTACGGCTTCGCTTCGGCTTCTCGGCTTTGACAACCGCTTCCGCTTCGGCTACCGCTTCGGCTTCCTCGGTGTCCTCGGTAACTGGCTCGGCTTCCGCTTCTGGCTCTGGCTCGGTTGCCTCGGTGTCCTCTGGCTTCGCTTCCGCTTCCGCTTCCGCCCTGTCCCCCGCCTTAGCTTCACCTGTCAGCATGGGCATGACCACCAGTTGATAACCGTCAACGATAAAAAGGACTGGCGATTTGCCATCGGTGAGCTTGAAGTCCACCATACCCCCACAGGCTCTCAGAGCTTCCATGAGGTATGCGCCGTCAATTCTCACCCTGACTTCCCCGCCCTCAATATCGGCGGGTATGATGACTTCCCCTTTATCATCGGGACTTGACATCACGATACCGCCGTTTAGGTGCAGGTCTATCGGATAGCTTTTACTGTCAGCAAGGGCTTTGAGTGAGGCAATCGCCTTGCCAGCTTCCACAGTATCAAGGTGAGCGGTGGTGTGCGCCTCGGTCGGTATGAGCTTCTCATAATCAGGGAATTGCCCGTCAGCGCCCCGCCACCTATACCGCATTAGCTCGGTATCAATGACAAGGCTCGTTCCGTCAAGGCTATCCCCGCTTGCCTCAAAGCTCAGGGCTACCCGATGCGCTTTCCGCAAGGCGTTGGCAATCCCTCTTAGCTCATCACGGTTAATCAGGACTTGCCCCTCAACATCACAATCCAGCTTGACTACCGCCAGTCTGAAGCCGTCGGCACTTACCAGCGTGAGCTTACCCTCTTTTGCCGTAAAGAGGACGCACTGGAGAACTGGTCTGTTGTCCTCTTTGGCAGTGAAGGGTATCACTCTGGCAAGAGCTTCCGCTAGCTCCAGTCCGCCAATGTTCGGCTGGACTATGCGTTTGGAGCTTACCCTGACCTCGCATAAGGTGAGTGGTGTTTTCTCACCCACCCAAGCCAAGTCCTCAAGGTAGCTGGTATTGCTTCCGCAGGTTACTTTCAGGCGTTTGTTTCCGTTGACCTGCGATACGCTAGCGTCACCGTTGGCGGGTGTTACTCTCACGATATTACTACCCGCCAGAGCCTTAACGTAACCGAGAAAGCCTTTACGCCCCACCGTGAAGTCGCCGACCATAACACGGTCAGCTAAAACACGGCTCAGGGCGTTTACCAGTGTAGCCTTATGAGCTACAAAGCCGCTATCCCCTGAACGCTTGCCCACGATATTCAGTTTTGTGCAATTCCACCTGAGAGTGACCGTTGAGCAGACGAATAGGTGAGTACCGCTCTAGATTGGCTTTCAGCGCATCCATCGGCATAGCGAAATACAGACTACCCACGTCGCCCTTATGGTGGCGTAGAAGTCTATCTGCTATGCGCCCATCGCAACCAGCGTGCAATGCCAATGTGGAGAAGGTCTTCCGCAAGGTATGAGTGGCTATGCGAAGGTCTTCTGCTTTCCCTTCTAAAACACCAGCACGCCTCAAAATGGCCTTCACTACATTGTACGTCATCTTATGGGATAAGCGACGTTCTTTATGGCCGGTGAATATCGGCTCTTTCGAGCTACGGCCATTTGCCAGCTTCAGCAATATCTCTCTTGTCTCTGGCAGCAGTGGTAAGTATTCATTCCGTTCCTTACCTCTGACGCTAATCTGGCCATCGAAAATGTCACCGATGTTAACTCGGCAGCCTTCCTCTAGCCTCAAACCGTGTCCCAGGTAAAGGTGCACCAGGGCCAGCTCACGGTCATTACGGCAGGCGTCCAGTACCGCCCTAGCTTCGTCCAGGGTAAAGCTGTACGGCTCCTTCTCTTTGAAGCGTGCCCGCTTCACTGACTTCATGGCATTTGGTACGTCATACCTCTCATTGCAAAACTCGTATAGCTGCTTTATGGGTGAGTAGGCAGCAGCAGCACTACGCCTCTCTTTGAAGCGTGCAAAGTATGTCTCAAGCTCTTCTGGCGTCAGTGGTAAGCTAGGACAATGCTTGGTAAAGGCACTCAGGGTATGCCGATAGCTGGTCAGGCTTTCGTCAGCTACCGTGCCACGCCTGGACTGTAGGAATCTATCAACAACTTCGAAGGTGTCGGGGGCTGTCTGGGGGGGCTTGGCGTAAGGCTGGATAATCTCGGTTAAGGACTCAAGGTGTGCCTGAATATCACTGACAATGTGACTATTTAAGACCCCAACTTTGAATTCTATTATGGTGTCTTCGCCCCGCTTGCTCTCCTTCGACTCGGCGTTATAAAGCTCTGGAAAGAAATTGGTGAAGCTCTGCCTGAGTGCATCAACACTCAAACTTGGGTCTGGATCTGGAAATTCTCTTCCATCGATAACAAAGATTCTGCTACCCATTAGTTACCTCCTTTTATTGTTCTTTATTTTTCTGCTCCCGCTTCATCGGCATATTACTGGGGACATCAGGGTAGCGCCTGTGCATATGGAGCGTGTTGCCCTGCGAACGTGAAAAGCGGATATCCGGATAGAGTTCGAGGCTGCCATGGGATGGATAACCAAGCTGCCTTTCCATTGGCATAGGAGGGCGTTGCTCTCCTATCGCCGTGCGGTCACCTGCACCCGGGAAAGGACCTCCCTTATACACAAAAACCCCGGGCCGATGAGGACCTGGGGCTCAGATTTCGACTGCTTAATATTTCGGTTCTCATTGGCACGAGATAATAATACAGACCCCGAACCCTTTTGTCAAGAACTCGGGGCCAAAGCAACCCTTAGAACTCTCCCGGCTTACTCGTATTCCATTTGCCAATGAGAACCTTTCGCCGGTGCCTTTCTAAGGGCAATATAATATTGCCAGATTAACATTGAATTGTCAAGCGTGCGCATAATATCAATTATACGCAAACAAATCGCCCCAAGAATCCACATGTGGGTAAGTCTCTCCCAGTAGATGACATTCTTACACTTGGCTTACGCCAGGATAAGCGATGGCAAATTCTCTTGGCCCACCCTGGGGGATAACTTCAGCCGATATAGAAACAGGCTGAGCCCAAGTAACAGAGCGCTGGCACGAAGGGCAATTCCAGCTATTGAGTGCTGTATGGAGATTATATTGGATAGAGCAGAAAGGACAAGTTGTGGTGATCCCTTGAGGCACTGGCTCTCCTTGCCCGTAAGATTGCAAAAGATTGGCAACGAAAGCGAGATGACTAGAATCATTTGGGTCATAAACCACGTAATCAGTCAGATAAGCAATTGGCATGAACACCGGATAAAGAAGAGATTCAAAAACCCAGACATCCTTCTCCATCCTAGCAGCTACGCCGATTTCCCAGGAAACCCAGTTGCTTGTGTATAGAGAAGCTGTAATATTCGGCCCCTTCAACACAAAAACTGCTTTAGACTCTTTAATTCCCTCTCTCAGGCTAAACCATGCTGGGCCTTCCATTGTGTACCATTCAGCCTCCCAAAGGCGAATATTGGCTTTCCCTGCTGCTTTGTCAAAGAAGTTAGGTAGCGCCGTATCGTGCTGGCTGTGGATAAGGAATATGTCTGTTTGCTTCACAATGCCCCCGATGGTCTATATCTTATTTTTGCTGTAAGCCAAGTCTGTGTTGTGATATTTATTACTTGCTCAAGTCCAGCCTTTACTTTAGGGAGATGCCGATATCGCTTTTGACGAGATACTGGAGAGAGGGCAAGCAGCCTTCAGCTCAGTCAATTTGTCAGCCATCATTCACCCTCCTTTCAGCTTTATGGAGACCTTCCAATTCCACAGCAGCAGTTAGAGAGTTTAAGTTGCCCAGGTCGGTGGTTGAAGGAGAGGTGTGACAAAGGGCACCTGTCGCTTCGGGTATTTGGCTGGTGGTGTAACGTCTCATAAATAGCCTTACAGCGAGCGATTTTGGCTAGAATGGACTCGACCGATGCCTGCCATACAAACGGCTTAGGGTCGGTATTGGACGCCGCCAGATACTCATCAATCGCGGCGATTAACTCTGGGACACTCTCGAAACTTCCCCGCCGCACTCGCTTCTCCGTCAACTTCCGGAACCACCGCTCTACTAGGTTCAACCACGACGAACTCGTCGGTGTGAAGTGCAGCGTAAACCGCGGGTGCTTCGCCAGCCACGCCTTCACCTTGGGCTGATTATGGGTCCCATAGTTGTCCACAATCAGGTGCAGCGGCGTCTCCCTCGGAAACTCCCGGTCCAGCCGCCGCAGGAAACGTAAGAACTCTTGGTGCCGGTGCTTGGTCATGCACTCGCCGATAATTCGCCCATCCAGGACGTTGAGGGCCGCGAACAGGGTGGTGGTACCATGCCGTTTGTAGTCGTGGGTCATGGTCCCGCACCGTCCCTTTTTCATGGGCAGGCCGGGCTGGGTGCGCTGGAGAGCCTGGATTTGACTCTTTTCGTCCACGCACAGGACGATGGCCTTGTCGGGGGGATTGAGGTACAGCCCCACCACGTCGGTGAGCTTCTCGGTGAATCGCCGGTCACTGGAGAGCTTGAACCGTTTCGTCCGGTGGGGTTGCAGCCCATGGGCGGACCAGATACGCTGCACGGTAGCCTTGCTGATGCCCTGAGCCCTCGCCATGCTGCGGGTACTCCAGTGGGTCGCACCCGGCGGCTTCATCTGAGTGGTGGCTTCCACAATCCTCTGCACCTGCTCGGCGGTATAGGTCACCGGACGGCCCCGGCCAGGTGCAATCGTGGTGAGCGCATCGAGGCCACCCCGCAAGAAGCGCTGACGCCAAAGGATGACGGTGGGACGGCTGGCGCCCGCCTCTCGGGCGGCCTGGACATTGGACAGACCGTCAGCGGCGAGGAGGGCGATCTTCGCCCGGAGGACAATGTTCTGGGGCGTATTATGGGCGCGAATCCAGGTTTCCAGGGTTCGTCGTTGCTCGGGGGACATCGGAAGAGGATCAATTGATTTTGGCATATCATAAGCATATCACAATACCCACTATATGCCAAGCTATATGTGAGACATTAGACTAGGTTGTCTCGCTTTTCCATTGACCTTTACCTTTACTCCTTGCCTAAAGGCCCAGAAGCATGTGCAATGCAGCCGTTTCCGTGATGTCCTTGGGGGCCTCAGGAACCGAGGTCTCATCCCACCAACAGGAGAACAGCAATCAACAGGAACACTAACTTCTCACCTTTATCCCTCCCCGAAAATTAGGGTAGGGTCCCCTCCCTTTGGCGGGAGGCCGTTTATTTCCCTCTACCTCTCCCATGCTTTATGAGGCTGCCCTTGCCTAAAGGCGCAGTATCGCTCTTACCCGCCAGTAGTTCTTCAATGGCATCCAGTACCACAGCCAGGGGCATCCCCGTTTCCTTGGCTATTTCCGCAGGTGAGCATTCCTGTGGGGTTTCATCTCTCCGCTTGAGTTGCTCGTTCACCGCTTCCTTTGGTTGACTGGTAAAGTAGTAATTATACCCAAACTTGAACTTTCCAAGCACGCCCTTGCCGACCAGAGAATTCAGCACCACGTAGGCATGCGAGACATGCTTTAAACTCTGGAATCCATCCCCCACTTTGGCAGTAATCTCCTGAACAGTGGGAGGTTTTCTAGCACCGAGGACTATGCTTCTTAGCATCTCCTCTGCTGGGGTGAGGCTTACCTCTCTCAGGGTAGACATCTGCGTTCGTATCTCGTTAAGTGTAAGGAGAAGTAAATTCTTTCTTCGAGTGTCAAACAATAGCTCGCTGAGCAAGCTGGCAAGTTCTTCTCCCGCCTCATCGGTTCTCAAAAGGGCGTTCAGTTTGTCAATATTACTCAATTATCTCTACCTCGTAAATTCTGTCTGCTCTTCTGCTCCTTTGTATTATAACAACCAATAATGTATTTATCAAGATGCGGCTACTCGCCCATTAGTAAGGCATATCCGCTAATCAGTCCAAGGGGTTCGGGGACAAAGGGGGTTCATCGTATTCAGGGGTCCAAGACCGGGGGGGTAGGCATTGTCAGGCACGACTTAATCTCATTTTCAATTGACAGACAAATCCCTCGCCTTGCTGGTATCCGAAGCCGGCGTTGTACACTGGTGTTAGCATCCAAAGTGTACTCAATAACTCTTCTCTGCCCAGTTTATGGAGTGGATGTGTTGAAGCTGACGGTTGGGATTATCCACAGATGGTTCGGGGACTGCTAGGGCTCGCCTTTCGTTTGGCGGGAGAGGCAAGGTTGACCTACGAAAGGGGGATTGACCTTTTGCAGAACAATCACCTTGTCCTCTCCCATGTTGAAGTTACCACTCCTTGATAAGGGACTCCTCATCAGAGAGCCTGGGTGCGGTCACCATCCCGTCCCCAGCCAAAGGAGTTACTCTCATAGTTGCCGCTTCTGTCCCTTATCATCGTGCCCCTCCTCGGCAACAGACCAGTTCAGAATAGTCTCGAGCTTGGCCAGCGTATCGTCACCAGCTTATCCACATCTTCACTGGTCTTACACAGACGGCCTAGATGTACTGCCTCTCGAACATCCCGGGTATGACTAGCTATAGATTTCACAATGTAATTGGCCAGTTTGGAGTCTACACCCTCCCTGCCTACCAAGATACCACGACAGACCTGGATGAAGTCAGCCCCGCTGTACTCGGGAAGGTGAACAATGAAGAATCGGCTCTTCAACTCGGGCCAGATATTGTTATCCCGATTGGCGGCTGCATAGACGGTAGTGGTTATTTTCTCGATTTCCCTCATGCGCTTCTTCAGTCTGGCCACGACCCCGCTTTCCATAAGAGACAGGAGCACGCTCATATCCCGCATATCCATCTTGTCGATCTCGTCTATGATGAGGTACCGCGGGCGAAACTCTAGCAGGTAGTCCTCGAGCCCGCCCTTACGTGTGCTACCTCCCAGGGCGAAGCGAGAGAACGGCAGCCGAGCCAGCTCACCCAGGAACATGGACTTGGCTGTGGCCGGATGTCCTATCAGGAGAATGTGCACTGGCCGCTCGGCATTGATGCTCTTCCAGAGGAGATCCTTCACCTGGTCGTGGCCGAGGATGAAGTCAAACAGATCCGGTGGGATATCGCCCTCTTCAGCACCCTCCTCGATCTCATCTAGCTTTTCCAGGCACTCCCTCACCAGCTCGGGGTCTTTAAGCTTGTAGGCTGTTGTCGACCGGCTGCGGTAGGTACCTCTGGGGCCACCGGTCACCAGGAGCTCATCAATGACGAGCTGATTAAGGACTGCTGTCTGAGCCGGGATGTCTGACCACTCAAAGCCAGACCAGGGATACATTTCGGGATTTTCCCGACGTTTGGCCTCCTCTTCATCTTCGATTTGCAGAGCTCTCTCAGCGACGCGCTTGGCAGTCGGGTTGCCGGCTAGGGTCCTGAAGATTATTTCCCGCTCGATTACGTCAACCATCAGTTCACCTCCTTACTTAGTTCACCATCACCTTGCCTTCTCGGCAGTTCGTGAACTCTACCTTCATACCTAGCCCTTGCGGATTCTGACCAGCGCAATAGCTTCGGCTTCCTGGAGCCCCTTGATATCCTCCTCACTGGCCTCGCCAATACTCAGGCTTAACTCATCGCAGGTGCCAACGAGCTTGCCACCGACAGCTACACCCCGGGCGCCAAGGCGTAGCAGTTGAGCTTTAGAGGCTGGAATCTCCACCAGATGCTTAAATTCAGGGAAAATGTCCTCAAATATCTCCTTGGCCTCCTCACTGGTTATTTCCGGGTCGGTCTCAAAGAGGACACCGCAGATGGTGGCCTTGGGAGTTCTCAGCTCCCACTCCCTGATCATCTGGACGAAGTCTCTAATGTCGTCTTTGGTGGTTTCCTTGACATTTATAACAAGCTTAACTTTCATTGACCAGCTCCTCAATTTTCTATATTATCATTCCTTGATGGCGGTTTTACAGCTGCCCCTTTTTCCGTCTACAACAGCTACAACAACCTCTCCGCCACCCGCCCCTTCGGTAAAACTACGCTCATGCTGGGGTCGGTCGTGCTTCACAACTCATCACTTACCTCCCGTTTCTCGATTTATTTCTGTCCCTCTAGTCCTCCTGCTCAGTGGCCCCTGGCTCCTCTACAGCCGCCTCTACACTGGGTTGCTTCGGAGTAGCCTCGGCTAGCTTCGGCTCTTCAACTCGAATCTCAGTCTGAGTCAACCCGGGGCTCAGCTCAAGGTAGAATTTCCCGCCACCGATGAGGACTATTCCTGGGACTTCGCCTTTTCTCACGGCCTCTAGTGCCTCCATCGCCCAGCTGATAGACTCTCGCTCGGCTTTTGACATGCTTACCTCTGGCGGGAAGCCCTCTCGGGGCATCAGGATATGCCAGTAATCCTCGGCTTCAAGGAGAGTAGCCTTCACTGGATCTCCCACCTGAATAGTGGCACTGGGACCGCAACTGATCAGGGCTCTCCTGAAGTACTCGGCATGGTAGGCGACCTTCTTGTCCGGTCCAGAAATCATCTGAACCGGCAGGGACTCGCAGGCCACCGTTTCCCCCGCAGCACTCTGAAGAAACATTCGGCAGCCGGCGGAAGAGTAGACCACCCCGACTACCTCAGGCTTGTTCTGGCGAATGGCCTTTATCCAGGCCCTCGTGTCAATGATGGCCTCCAGATCGAAGTCCTCCGGCACCGCGGCGGGATAGTCGATGTAGGGCAGCGGTCCCAGCTCGACGGTGACTTCACCCATCTGCAGCGACCCGTCTGGAACAGCATCGTTTACCTTGACCTCCACCTCAGCACCGTTATAGTGCCTGGATGAGAAGTCCTTGCAGCCGGCGCCCTTCAACAGCCAGTTTCCCTGCGGGAAGGGCAGAGGCACGATTAGATGAGCCATGCGGTACCCGTCCGTCGTGGTGAGCTGGAGAACGCCATCCTGAGACTCGACGTAAACGCACGCCAGGTTGGGTCGGCTTCCATCTCCCATGAAGGGAGTTACCCTCCGTAAAGCTTCAGCTAATTTGTCTCCGTCAATCGAGACACTGGCCATAGTTGTCTGTCCTGTCATGACAGCACCTCCTTACATGTATTTGGGCAACTTAGTTGCCCACCTAACTCTGGGAGCTAACTACTCACAGAACCGACGTGGGGAACTAAATTTCGCCGTGTCCTCCCGGACCCACGAACCACTGTTTCCCAACGGTTTTCCCGTTGAATACCAACGATAATTCGTGGGTCCGGCGTCGGCAGCTTCCTTAAGATTCGGCGGCGTCACCGTGGCCGATATCCTGTGAAGGCTTCCACCCTGGCTTCCGATAGACGGTAACGATAAGGGGAGTTTCGCCAGGTCCCGCGCTGGCGTAGGGCTCCGGCTCCTTGTATTTCTCGTATGTCCCGTTCCTCGATTTACCGTTCTACTCAAGGGTACCCTCCTCACCGTCAATCACTACTTTCACTACTGGCATCGGATTCCCTCCTTTCTCTCAGTATGTCGCCTATGACATCCTCGGTCACGTCCCACCAGTGTTCACCGACGCCGTCTGCGACCGCAGATTTCGCCTGGGTCATCTCATCAGGCGTCAGCTCCACGCTCAGGGCATTGGCCACTTCCAGAATATCGTCCTCACAAAGCGAGTAAAATACCTTGTCCTTTGAGAAGACGTGAGTGACCTCCCAGTTATCGTTGCCAACATCAACCGCAACGACTACCTGTTCCTTGTTCTCGACCACGATATGCTCTCTCTCCTCATGGAAAGAGTCGGGGTCAACGCCAACGAGCTTTATCAGCTCGTCCCCGGTGTAGCTTTGTCCGACTGCTATCTCTGCCATCGGACTCACCTCCTTTCTATTCAGTTTTCAAACTCATACCACAGGTTCGAGTGGATGTGCAGGGTGAACGTCCCGTTATTGCGGGTAAGCTCAGCGAAGTGAGTCTCCCTGAAGGTTTTGGCCAAGTAGTCCTGCTGTTTGGTATGCTTGACTTCCTTCGGCCAGGCTTCAGGGTCAATCGGGTCTTCTGCCAGAGGCTTCCCCACGAAGTAGTTATCGAGGGAGTACACCTTGATGTTCTTGGCCTTGGCGAATATCTCCGGGATCTCCTTGCTATTTCTCCTAATCTTCATAGCTTCGCAGCCTCCCCGGAGGCTCTGGCCAGGCCAATCCCACCGCCCAGATTTTCGAGAGTCCCATACCAGGCATCTTTACAGCTCTCCACGGTCACCTCATCACCTTCGTCCTTAAGGTGCTCGGCGACCATTTCCGCAATTACCCTCGTATCAATCCAGGCAGCCACTTCGTCGACCACCTTCTCTATTCTCTCCCGCTCATGCCACTCTTCGTCGGTTTCCCCTTCCAAGGGGCCTTCTCCCAACTTAAAGCCTGTCATCAGTTTCCCCTCCTTATTTCGTCAAATTTCATACTGCTACTACGGCGGCCATTTTGGGCCGCCAGCAAATCACACTAGCCAGGCGTGAGGTAGGAGTCATCGTTCACCTCCCTAAAAGTAAGTAAAGCAGCTTAGAACCTTGACGGGTGGCCACTTAGCTCGCAGGGCTATGAATCGCATCCAGATGACGTTTCTCAGGCAGGTCTCACCGACCTGGTGGAAGACGATAGCCTTTTCCTCGGATACCGTGCTCACCTGGAAAATAGTGCCAGCGACCTCAAGCTCCATCTCCTGCCCGACTGTCCGGCAAGAATTGGTTGCCTCCTCAAGCCCTTTGAATCCCAGGTCGAACACCTTGCTCGCAACGATGATTTCCTTCCGCATCATTTTACGCCGTCCTCTTCCAGCTTCTTGATTAGGTCTGGCAGGGAGCCACCCTTCTCTCGAACACCAGCCTGCACAACAGGCTCAGGTGCAAATGTCGCATGAGGGACTGGAAGACCATTATTCATAGCGTTCCAGTCAGCTCGGAGAGTCTGCTCGTAATCCTGGGTGTGCTTGCAGGTTCGTCCGCCTGGTGGGTTTCGACGAGTCCACCCAAGACAATCACAGGATGTAGTCCCATCGCTTACCTCACAGACGTTATATCCCTTGGTCGGGTCCGACTTGCTCGGATAGCTGGCTGCGGGGGTGTAAACCTTACCTCCCACCTGGTTGCTCGGATGGCTGCCAGGCGGAATGAGTGTCCCGCCTATTCTGCTACTTGACATATCTCACCTCCTTTAGAGCAGCCCAACTGCTCTAAATATTTCCTCTGCATCGTCGTCGTCCAGCTCGTCATGGCATTTCCCACAGACGAGTTTACTGGGCTCTTCTTCTTTCACCCACTGGCCATCCTGCCAGGTGATGCGATACTTGTCCACGCCCCAGACTTCCGTCAAGGGCTCCTCACAGTTACGGCAGTCTCTCATGCTATATCCTCCGGTGTGAACATTGGTTGCAGGTGCTGGAAGATAGGCCAGATGAGCTGGCCAGTCTTGGTGGTATCATAAAACTTGGTATAACACACCAGGACAGGCTTCACCCACGAAGCCAGCTTGGGGACTTTAGTCCCATTACCGAATGGGCTTACATCCGTTCTCAGCCGAAGCAGGGTTGCGTAGAGGTCTTGGAGTTGCTTATACTGGAAACCCGACCCAGCGCACCCGACCCAGCGCAGCCCGCCATTTTCAGGCTGACCGAGAACCACAGCACCCATCAAGTCCTCACGCCATCCAGTCCCCTTGGTGAACCCGCAGATGACGTAGTTGGCATAGTGAGGAATCTTGAACTTTGTCCATGCGGCGCCGCGTCCTCCCGGAGTATAGAGGCCACTCTTGGTCTTGGCCATGACTCCATCAAAGACCTGGCGTCCAGCCTTCTCGTTGATAGCTTTCACCTGCTCCATCAGGGCGATACCGCTTCCGTCCACATACGGAGACAGCCTTACCTTTTCATCGGGAATAAGAATCTTCTCCAGGATCTCCCGCCGCTGCATCTGGTCGGCCTTGGCTTTCCCACCAGCTGTCAGGTCATACTCATCCACTCGGGCAACTTCAAAGACCTGATAGATGGCAGGATATCGTTCCATCAGAGACTTGACGGTTATGGGATTGGTCTGGCCAATGCGTTGCTGGAGAGCGTTAAAGTCGGGAAGCCCATCGGCTCCCAGGCAAACTACCTCCCCATCAATGCTGGCTATCTGAGATTTGATGTTCTTGGCCAGACCAAACAGCTCTGGGAACTGGGCGGTGTAGTCCAGCCCGCTCCGTCCCTGAAGTCGGGCTGAACCACCGTCCTTATGGCCGACAATCCGCATACCGTTATATTTCAAATCCCACAGATACTCGGGGCTGTCAAACGGTTCTTTCCCCGTCTGAACTAACATAGGCTCAAGTTTGTTCATGTCCCGACCTCCGCCGTCTTCAAGTCCTCTATCCTCTCGGATAGCGTGCCATCGGCCTCTTTCGCCTTCTTCTCGGCATTGATGGAAGCCATAAGCGCATCCACCAAGTCCATCTGAGGCTCTTCTTTGGCGGTCTCCGCTACGGTAATGGGCGTGCCATTCAGCTTGGCCTGGATGCGGTCAAGCAGGGCAGTGCGGTACTCATCCTCATACTGGCCGAGGTCGGCATTGGGAGTCTGGAGGGTCTGGAGTAGAGTTATTGCCATCTCCATCTCTTTATCCGACACATCAGCCAGCTTGGGCTTGACCTCATCGGGATTGCGTAGCTCATCGGCGTAGTAAAGGGTCTGCAACAGGATTACTCCGCCGAAGGCTCGTATCGTGGCGAGGTGTTCCCTTTCCCGGTAGCCGAGCTTGCATATCCCGACCACGTTGACCTTGGCCATCGCCTGCAGGAATAGGCTGAACGCCTTTGTCCCTGCGTCCTCTGGAGCCAAGAAGTAAGGCTTGTTGTAGTGTCGTGGGTCAATCTGGCCGCCTTCCACGAAGGCAACCACGTCAATGGTCTTGAGGGACTTAACGGGCAGGCTGGCGAAGTCAGCCTCTTCCATCAGCACGAACTGGTTATCACCGACAGGATAGCCCTTCACGATTTCCGAAGCCTCTAATTTCTTCCCACAGGAAGTGCAGGTCTTCGGCAGGGATATCCGACCGCCACAGTCACGATGGAGTTGATTGAAGTGGACTGCCTTTTCCTCGGTGGCCGAGTAGAGCTTGACGGGAATGGCCACCATGCCAAACGATATTGCCCCCTTCCACATGCTTCTAGGAGCCATTTTCCGGCATCCTCCTTTCAGTTTATTTCTATTTCGATTTCCCGCTCACAGGCAGGGAAGTCTCCACCGCCACCCCTCTCGTTTACGCATAGGCTCATCCCCCTTTCGCTTATATTCGGAGTTCATCACCCCGCTGCGAGGTCTCAGGATGTGTGTGTGTGTTTTGTGAAAAACGAAAAATTCCTGAGACCCCGAGGGCGGATGGACGAACAATTACTTGCCTAGCCTCCTGTCCAGCTCAAGTCTGTCCCAGTGAGTCTCGCCTGTGCCATTACGCCTGTCCCTCATGCGTTCATAAATGGCATCGGCTTGGTCAGCCACCTTGTCCCGGACAATGCTCTCGGCCTCACACCAGACCTCATGCTGGATATGATTGGGAAGGTCGTAAAACTCCCTTCCATAGCGTTGCTCGGCTATCTGGTCGGCCTCGGTCTGCGTGGCATCCTTTATGTCTTGCATTTGGCCTTACCGTCCTTCTGGCCGTCTTTCTCCCAGGGCGGTAGCAGGCGACCCGACTGAAGCATCCCCTCAAGGCAATCGGAGAAATAGTCGCCTATCTCCTCGTCTGACATTCCTTGAAGGATACTCCAGACCGACTTCTTGACACCGTAAGCCTCCGCCTCCAGACCAGCCAATCGTTTCTCCAGGCCGGGAAGCGGTGGAGTCGGGCCAGAGTGTTCCCTGGGAGGCCGAAGTTGAACCCTGACGGGCTGGTAGTCCTCAAGCTCTATCCATGACAGAAGCTCAGCCTGAGCACCCTCCTTCAGTTCAAGGATATCCCCCACATAGTCCAGGGTTCCCTCGTCGGCCATCTTTTTGAGGTACTGGATAACCTCGGTCTCCGTGCCGAGCATACCGCACCAGCACCCGCCGGAGTTGGGATGGGTCTCCAAGACAATCAACCGCCTCTCGTCAAGGGAAAGCAGCCTGCCGACTTCCGCCAGCACTCTTGGGTCATTGGGGTCGGAGAGCTCCATCCGTGAAGCCACCTCATCCATCATGGCTTTCGTTCCACCCATGTTCATCCCCCTTTCGATTTTATTTCCCGAGCTCGTCACTCGGCTGCGTGGGACGAAGCCTAACCTCATCCCACGTGGGTCGAATGACCAACACTACGAACTAGAATTCATCCTTGCTCAGTTTCTCTCGGAAGCTAATCACCCGTTCCCTGTGCGGAGGCCAGGCTTTCCTACCACTAGGTCGCTGGCAGTTCCAGCCAGCTTTTGCCCCACACTTAGGACAATCAACTAATTTCCGAGCGTCAGACAACATAAATCCTGTTAGTATGCCCTCTTTCGTCATCACCTGTTCTCCTTTCTATCGTGATGCCACCAGCTTCTGGACTAAGTTGGCTACCTTCCCAGGTAGCTCTCTAATGGCCGATATAGTCTCCCAGTTACCCTGCCCATACTGACTATCCAACATACTCTCGTAACCCTGGAGGGAGATAGCCCACACCCAATAGCCAGCTTTCCTGGCGGCTTCAACCGCCTGCATGACGGACGCCTTATCGTCAGGATAGCCATCAGTAAAATGAATGATTACCTTTTGCTTTTCCGGCATCCTGTCCATGAGCACCTTCATAGAGGCGATAGCTGGCCCGGATGGAGTGCCACCGCCCTGCTCAACGTTTCCCAGGCAGAGCCGACCCATATTCCTGTCGCATATCCTGGTGGTCTGCACATCAAAGCATCCGCCTGTGTAGGTCAGAGCAAGGAAGTTGACGCCTCGCTTGTGTATAAGTCCCTCGGCAAAGACGCAGGCCGTAGCCCACACGTAATTCATGTTCCCACTCATTGAACCAGACACATCAAGCAGGAGGCCAACGGCCAGGTCGGGAGTCTCCAATACCTCTCTCCTCTTGAACACTCGGAGATTGCCAGCACCAACTCTGGCAAGATTACGGCGGTCTAGTTTCCCAACGGTCAGACCGCCGAGGTATCTGGACTGGACTTGTGCTTGGCGGTCAAAGACTCTCCGCATTTCCTGTATCTCGTCCTTAACCTGCTGTCGGACTTTCTCCGCTGCTGGTGCGTCATAGTCGGCCTTCTTGGTCTGAGCATCCACATTCCCAATCGGCTGGTTGATAACTTCCGCCACCGAAGCCGTAATGTCTTCCAGTTCGTGAACGATGGCGTCCAGGACTTCTTTCAAGAGTTCTTCGGGTATCTCCTCAATGTCCCGAATGTCAAACTCGTCCAGATTTCCCGGGCTCCCCTGCTCATCACCACCCTGCCCGCCACCTTCCTGTGGCTGGCCTTCCTGCTCGCCTTCTCCAGCATCACCGCTAAAGTGGCCAAACTCCTGCTCTGGCTCGTCTGGCTCTGGCTCTGGCTCTGGCTCACCTTCTGCCTCGCTGTCGCTTCCTTTATATATATCCTCTTCGTCGCCCTCGCCTTCTTCAGAACCGCCAGCCTCTTCAGTCTCGACCTCGCCTTCTTCGGCTTCTTCCTCAGCCTCGTCCTTTCCCTTGCCTTTGCCCTTGCCCTGGGAAGATCCCTCACCGGTATCCTCGCCAGCGCCTTCCCCGCCGGCTTCCCCTTGCTCACCTTGTCTGCCCTGTTGTGGCGGTGCTTGGGATGGCAGGCTGGGAAGCGGGTCATCCCGCTTGGGGAAGTTCGCTGTCAGGTATTCCCAGCAATCAACGGCCAGTTTCAGTCGGAGACCAGCGTTGGAGGTCTGCACCGCCTCAATGGATTTGCCCATCAGGAAGGTCATGCCTCTATGAACTCTGGCACTCATCTTTCCCGGAAGTGGATAGTCGTAGAGTGAGCAGGCTATCCAGAGGTTGCACATCTGGTTGTAGGTGGGACGCGGGTCCCGAGCGATAACTTCCAGGTCTATGGGACGGTTCTCAGCTATCTTGTAGCGGGAGATACGAATGTACTCTCCCAGGACTGGCCACTGGTCGCCAACATGGTAGTCAATGAAGGCATCTTCCAGGATATTGGCCACTCGTAGGACTTCTTCCACCGCCTGTGGTTTGTTGATACTGCGCTTCCCAGCGAGCCGCTGGGCAAGCAGGTTTTCCACATCGGTCTTGCTATCAGGAGAGGACCATAGACAGTGGCCACCCTCATGCGATGCATATCCAATAACCTCGTCAACTGCCTCACCCTGAAAAGGAGCCGTTAAGTCCCGAAGAGGTGAGTAGTCCAGGAAGACACGCATTTTCGCAGGCTTCCCCTGCTTGGTGCGAACCCACCAAGTCTGGGACTCACCGTTGGTTGACCACACAGCACGGACACCGCTTCCCATCGCACCGATGAGACTGTCCGAGCCACGCAGAACGCTAGTGAGTTCCCTCACTCGGTCGTCCGAGGCATCCTGTCGCCAGAAGTCGCTCAGGCTTCCTCTGCGAGCCATCTCTATCCCCCCTTTCCGGCCTAGCATTATCAAGTGGGGCAGGCTATCTCCCCACGATACTGGGATGCCCAGCTGACGCATCCCAGTATTTCGCTTATTTGGTCAGGGTATTCAGTTCCTTGAGTGCTTCGGCCATGTCCAGGTCTCTCTCTAACCGCTTGTCCTCACCCCTGCTGGTGGCTGAGGGAATGTGGCGAACCATGTCCACACACCCGCTGTGCAGGAATAGGTAAATCCCGTCTATTGCCTGGTACTCTTCTCTGGTGAGTGTCTTTCCCATCTCCCGCTTCAGCTTGGCGAAGGCACGCTGGACTGTTGCCCACCGCTTCTCCAGCCTCTCTTGCTCGGCGATATCCTTCTGCACCTTGGCCAGCTGCTTCTGGAGGGCGTCTATCCGGGATTGCCTGTCAACGCCCTTTCCTTCTTCGAGAGCCTTGTCCACGACGGCACTACTCAGTTTCGTTGTCATCGGTGTCCTCCTCTCTGCCTTCTACAAAGGCTTCATCAACTGAGCCGATAATCTGGAGGTGCTGGAGGAGAGCTTGGCGGTCAGCGTTCTCATCCAGGTCGTTGATGATGGCATACATAACCGCTTCCTGAATGGGAAGCCCCTCTACCACGTCCTGAGCTGCCACCAGCAGTTGCCTGGTGGATGGCGTGCATCCCACCTTCGGGTTACGCCTCACGTCCCGGGCAAACTTGGCTAACTTGTCGGCGATTTCCTGCTCACACCCTGTCCGCTTCTTGATGATTTTGGCCTCTACCTTCATGGGAGGCCAGGTCAGTCGGATGGTTCTCCCGAACCGTTCTCGGATGGCTCTGTCCATGGGGTTTGTCCCGATGTATTCGGCTCCCTCGTTCATACACGCAAAGAAGACGACTCCGGGAGCCACTCGTATCATCTGCCGTAAGTCGGGAACCCAAGCTGCTCTCCGCCAGTCCCACAGGGCAAAGTTCGTGTTCAGGACTTCAGGATGACAGCGGTTAGGCTCATCCAGAATAATTACGCAGTTTGGCAGTTGCAGGGCGTCCACATACCGAGCCTGCTCGTAGTAAGTGCCCGTCTCCATGGACAGCCTGTCTTTACCCCAGACCTCGGACGGCTCCTGATACATCCCCCAATGAACCTCAAAGCATGGCCGTTTGAAGGATGCGGCGAATTCCCACCCTAACGAGGTCTTTCCCACACCAGCGGGACCGAGGACTTTAATGTTGATAGCCTCTCCTTTATCGGAGAGCTTTCCGATAATGTAGAGTTCCCTGGCCACACGCTCGGACACCCAGAAGTCGGGCTGGGGAGAAGGCACAAAAATACCCGGAGGGAGTTCTGCTTCCCCTTCGGGCTTCTCTAGCTGTGCCGTCTCCACCTGTGGGGAGACTTGTTCACTTGGAGGGGTTTCCGCTACTGCCTCTATCGGCTCGGTCTCCGGGACGGCCTCTTGGGGTTTGGATTGCTCCTCTCCCTTCGCCTCGCCCGTATCCCCGTGGGCGAACCGCATATGGTCATCCAGGTCTTTCTCCGACCATGCCTCATAGTTGCAGTAGGGACAAGGGTGTTTTTGGATTTTAGTCTTTGGCAATTTCTGTCCCCCTTTCGTAGTGCTGTCCGGGATAGTCGACCTCTATCCCCGGGTAAATTAAGAACCCCAACTCTGGGGGAGAAAACCGTCTCCGTATCCTCTCCCCCTGACTTGGGGTGCTTAATGCACGCCTTTGCGGGACAGGGTGTTTCACCTGTCCCGCTAGCTTCTGGCTATTCAATTGTATTGACTTCTAGCTTACCGCTGGTGCTTCGGCTGGTGCTTCGGCTGGTGCTTCGGCTGGCTTCTCCGCTTTGGCCTTGCGGATAATCTTTTTCTGCCAGTCGGCGGATAGCCTGTCATAGCGATTGTGCTTTGGCCTATTGGCCTCTGGGATACCCAGTTGCGTCATCGCTGTCTGGATATCGGGATAACCGCCTCTGCCATCCGCTAGGAAGTATTCGTATTGGCCGTTTCCATTGCCGTTGGTGGTGGCATGGCCGTTTCCGTTGGCCTTGCGGACAGCTTTGGTAACTACCTCAACGGATAGCTTGCCAGCGTCATCCACGGAGAGAGCAAAGAATTTTCCGTGAAGGACTTTGACATCCACCTTGTGGGTGGTGGCGGCCTTCTGGACAACGGTTGCTACATCCGCCCCGATACTGTTCAGGACTTTGTCGGCTTCCGCTTTGGCTTTTTCAGCCTCAATGTCGGCTTCTAGCTTTTTCTGCTTCTCCAGCAAAGCCTCAAGCCTTGATTGCTCTGCCATTGGTTTATCCCCCTTGTTCTTTAGTCAAGTGTCTTTTCACACTTGCTAATGTAATATTACCATTTTATAGTGTAGCTTGTCAAGCGTATAACGTTCATTATACGCACACTATAATCAAGCTTGATTTTGTAAATATAAAGGTACTCCTTATTATCGGGTAATCAAGAGAA
>Ga0209979_1000878_pt1 | contig 36314 bp, 39 predicted proteins | sample AnhtaG_FD_183114 | JGI IMG/M metagenome (GOLD analysis project Ga0209979, IMG submission 183114) | Deep subsurface microbial communities from Anholt, Denmark to uncover new lineages of life (NeLLi) - Anholt_01485 metaG (SPAdes) (version 2) | ecosystem: Environmental > Aquatic > Marine > Oceanic...
AAATAAAGATCGTTGTTTTTTTCTCTAAAGCGAACTTTTGTAAACAGAATTCGTATAAATTTATTCAAAGCCACGGGCTGAGGTTTTTTTAGTTTCTCTCCTTTCCTCCTTGCCTCAGCCCATTTTTCTTGATTTCCGGAGCAATTGTGAGTATTCGGCCGGTGAGAAGTCTATTAGCGAACGGCGGGGATTTAACCTCTTAACTAATCCATCAATTATGTAAATTGAGCAGGTATGAAGCTTTTTTTTACGGATGGGTGTGCTTTACAAGATGAAATTTTAAGCCGCTAATTCTTACATTAGGGAGGTGCTGAAATATCGCTCGGCCCTGTCGGGCAATACTGTTGTTATATTGCCGTCGATGGTTTTTGTAAGCTTGCGTGCGGCCCAGACGTTTGCGCCCGAGCTGATACCGACCAGCAGGCCGAAATCCGTGCCCAACTGCCGGGTGGTCTGTATTGCGTTTTCGTCGGAGACCTCCACGACATCATCGACCATCGAAACATCGAGCACATCGGGGATAAATCCATCACCTATACCCTGAATCTGGTGCAGGCCCGGCTCGTGCCCCAATAGCGCCGAGCGGTTCTCAGGTTCGACAGCTATGATTTTTACGTCTTTTCTTTGTTCTTTCAGGAATTTTCCCACTCCCTGCAGCGTACCGCCGCTGCCGACGCCGGCCACGAAGCAATCGATTTTTCCGCCCATCTGGCGCCAGAGCTCACGGGCGGTCTGCTCGTAGTGCACTCGCGGGTTTTCCGGATTTTCGAACTGCTGCGGCACATAAACGCGTTTATCTTCCGCGGCCATCTGCTCGACCCTGCTGACCGCACCGGCAAGACCTTCCTCGTCAGGGATGAGGACGAGTTCTGCGCCGAGGGCTTTGATCAGCTTCTTTCGCTCCTCGCTCATACCTTCGGGCATCACGATTCGGACTTTATATCCCATCATGCGGCCTACCAACGCCAGGCCTATGCCTGTATTGCCGCTGCTGGGCTCGACTATGATGGAATCTTCGGTGAGCTTGCCGTCCCGCTGGGCCGCTTCGAGCATCGCCAGAGCGACGCGGTCCTTGATGCTGCCGCCGGGATTGAGAAACTCGGCCTTGGCGAAAATTCTCTCGCCCTTCAACTGCAGCAACGGCGTATTGCCAATAAGCTCGAGAATGTTGTCCGTGAGCATGTGAGTCCTTCAATTTTTCTAAATGTGCTTGAAATATTCCTGTTTAACTATAAATATTTTAATATTATGGTTGACAAAATTCAAGGAAGGGATTATTATTAAATTTGTTATCTGTTAATAATGCGTTGTTTGGAATTTTTTATTGGGCAGATATTTTTTTCAGATACAAACATTTTTTGGCAAAAATAGTATAGATTTGTATAGAGCTTTTTGATATATTGTTTTGGACACATTCACAGGGCTGAGGATATCTCGCTTTTTCCTCTCCCTCCGCACCTCAGCCCTGTTTCCTCCTTTATCCACTCATTCCAGCCGAGGTTTTTCTATCTCCATTTCCTGCCGTAATTGTTGGCAATATCGGACAAAAGCTTTGCTGCCTTAAGTTCTTTTTGGCAAATTTCCACTTAAATTCAGATATGATTTATCTGGTGGAGATTTTGCTATCAGTATAGTCTGGTGATGGTTTAGCATTTATAAATACTAAGCCAATGTTATTGTGATGTACTGAACGGTAGAAATTGTAACATTAATTCTTTATTAGCGACATAGCCACCTTTTTTCTTGATAACTAATCGCATTCTCTCAAGTTCGTTTAGATCTCGTGCAAGTGTTCTTTCGGTTTTACTACGGTACTCGTTTCTCATAAGTATTAATATGCTGTCCTTGTTGATGGGCTTATCATGTTCTGAAATTTTAACCGCTAAGTCTCTACGTCTTTTGATTATATTAGAACTCCGATGAGCAGCAAACTGCTCATAAATATAATCCCTCCAGCAAACACTCACAATGTGCTGCTGTATATACTGTAACTGCTCGTCAAGGCCATCAAGAAAGCCCTGGATGGCATACGAGAGAAATCCCGTTGGGTCACCAGTCTTGCTGGCTTTGTCCAACTGGCTGTAATACTCGCTACGAGTCATATTATAGTGGTTACTAAACAAGTGTGCCGCTGGTGACGGTACTCCGGAACTCAGAAGTATGACAAATTCCAATAGTCTCGCCACTCTGCCGTTGCCATCGCCAAACGGGTGAATCCAGACAAAATATAAATGAGCTATTATGGCTTTTATAACAGCAAAATGAAGTGGCATTTGCTCGTTGACAAAATCCGGACTATTCATCCACTTACAATATTCCTTCATAAGCAAAGTTACATCTTTTGCGTCCGGCGCTCTGTATCTACTTCCAACGACAACGCTATGGTTTCTGATTTTGCCCGGCACGGCATCTTCAGCACGAGGAATATTATTCGCGAGAACTTGACTGTTATAGTGACAGATTTGCTCAATAGTAATATCCCCAAGAATGCCTTTAGATATTTCAACCGCTGTTTCGTTGCAAGCCTCAATAATGTTGCTTACCTCCTGTTCAAGATATTGTTTCGATGGTGGCAACTCAAGTTCTTTCTGTATCAAAGCACGGACCTGTTCCTCTGTGAGCGTATTGCCCTCGATTGCCGTTGTGGCGTGAACTCCCTTGGCGAGGTAAATCAGATGAAGTTCTTCTCTTAAATTCGGGGTGAGAGGAACCGATTTTATCTGCTCACATTTGGCTACACATTCCCCGAGCTTAACCCAACTCCGCCACGGAAGTTGTGCCAAGTTTACCTTGAAAGTTATCCAGCTATATTTTGTCATAGAATTATGCCATTAATAGTTGAAAAATGTCATATTTAAAAGCTTGTTTGCCAAGATGTTATGATTTATATCGGCAATATTATGTCCTAATGTTATTGTATAATTACAATATAATATTGTCAACTATTTTATGGAATTATGTCGTGTTTTTTAGATTTTTCTGCAAATTCCCTATTTTACCTGAATTTTTCGGACGTTAACGACTTTAATATCGCCTGGTTGTTGTTTTTGTAGGGCGGTTGTAGTTGACGAAGAAGTATCGCAGGGCGTCGATGGGATGGTCGTATAGGCCGTCTTTGAGTGGTAATTCGCCGGCTGCGCCGCCAAACTGCGGATAATGATAACACTCCATCGCCTCTATGAGACGCTGGCATCTCGGCGAGATTATAAGCGTGCTTTGGCCATCGCCGGAGCGGATTGCCCGGCGGACAAGCTCAATGCCCTCCAGAATCCCACTTCGTCTGAATCGCACCATTATTCCCATCGCCCGCAACTCTCGAACGACACTTGTGCCGGTAACATCATTTACACCGGCGCCCGCTGGGTCGCAAAATGTAGCCGCCACCTGCTCTTCGGAAACCAGCGTTCGGCTTTTTACCTGCTCGGCGTGGACATCAATGGTTGCTCTGCTGCGGACATACTCATCTATTACGCGTACAATGCCGGCGCCATCTACCTGAATCCACAAACACACAAAAGGATTTACAAATCCAAAATCAAGTGTGCGGTACACAGCTAAATTTGGGTCATAATCAACAAGTTGGACGTGTATATCTGGGTTGAACTCATTGAAGACTACATTCTCCAGCGAAGGTCTTTTGCAGAGCATCTCGGCCTCCCATCCTGCCCTGCTGGCCCGACGCATCTGTGTTATGCAATCATCAATTTTCAGGTAACCATTGGCAGCTTTAGCCTTGCCCTGACAGTCAGACCATAAAGGACATTGCGAGCAGCTTCTATCGGTGCACTTTTCAATCACTTCCCAAACACACCATTTGAAGATGGGTGTGCCGAACTTCGGTGCAGAGGAAACTACTTTTTGCATTAAGCCGTAAGGCCGATGCATTGTGCTGATTAGCTCCATAGCTGCCGTGAGGTTTGCGGTGCTTTGTGTGGTGAACTTGGCGGCGGCGAAAACATCCTCATCGAAAAGCTCAAGCTCATCACAACGGAGTTTTTGAATGTGCTGGCCGCGGACACTGGTTGCCGATTGCGTGAGGACCTCAACTGCTGAACCATTGGTAAAACGGCATTTTGCTTTGAGAGCAGGTTCGGCTAAAAACTGCTCGAAGCCGTTGCGTAGAAAGCCGGTCAGGTATTCGTACATTCTGCCGGCCTGCTCACCTGAGCCGCCGAGTATTCTGACCTGACAGCCTGGTTTAAAGATGCAGTCCAGAAGTGTGGCGACGGCGGCCAGTTCAGTCTTGCCGCCGGCACGGTTGGCCCAGATTACTGCATCGGCATTAGCTTTTGCCTGGCCAGTGAAATCAACGGAGAAGCTGTGCCAGAGATAATCCATCGGGTTGTTATGTTCCTGGCAAATTTTCATCTCGGGAACGTCGATACCGAGAAAGACCTTGACGTAATTTTTAAGGTCTCGCTTTGTGCTCGGCCGAGTCCGCCGAAGCTCAGCGTAAACATGAGCCGCTTTTTCAATGTCGCTGGAAGTTTGAGAAAAAGTTCGTTCTGTCATTATTATACCCCCTGATTTGTATGGTTGTTGGCCGAACAATATGCACAGGAAGCAGCTTGACGGTTGCTTCACAAACAACTGCTCTCTAAAAGTGATATCAAATGACTACTCTGGATAATGCCCCAGACAATGTGGCTTTGTAAATGAGAAAAACAGCTTTCAATGTGCAGATGCTAAAATATTCGGAAGTGTATTGCAAAAATTAGTAAAAACAGGTTCTTGTTCTTTAATAGCTCTACGCCTGTCTTCCATAAGTTCACGTACTTGTTTCTTGATTTGTCTTACTATCATAGTTGTGTTAATTGATTTTATGTTATGGTATTTAGGCCCCAATATGCGAAATCCTTTTGGTAGCATGCTAAACCCCCCGATTTCGAGCAGCAGAAAATCATCAATGTTCTCAACGAAAGTAGGCTCTTGATCAGTCCCGAAGCGAACATACAACACGTCAGCGTCTTTATCGTAGCTGTGTTTTATACTTATTTTTTTGCTGGCCATACTAATTTCCCCTTTTGGCGTTTTCTTCTGCTTGGATATACGGTTCTTATTCATTTTCCGGCATATCATTCCGCTACGGCTCGACTGAGCTCGCCGAAGTCTGCACCAGCAGGTAGCGTTCAGAGCCCCGCTTCAGATGTATTTTGAGACCTTCCTGTAATTGTCTGCCTGTGTATAATTTTTTAGAATTATATGTCAGGTCGTGAACGGCATAACGTGTTTGGTTTTTGGCGGTAAACCATTCTGGGAACTGATTGATTCTCGGCCAGTCAAGCGGCATGTTCATAATCGTTTGATGACGCGGGCTGTCAAAGATAATTTTCCCCTTCCAGTCTCTCTTGGCGCTAATAGAAATTTTGAGCACATCGCCATCCTGGACGGCTCCAAAGATAACATCATCTCGCCAGGGTTGGATAGTGAGGCCTTTCGTTTTCCAGAGGCAGTACATAATTGTGGTTCTGGCGAAGTTGCCGTCGCCGTGCCATCCTTCGATGATGCCGTTGTTTTTTTGGATGTTCCACATAATCTTTATTTCGCCATCCATCCACTGAGCGGCCGAGGGAATGGGTTCACGATTGTAAAGGTTAATGGCGCTTTCGATGGAATCTGCATAGTCGTCTGAGCCTCCCCACTTATAATTCCTGAAGTTGTAGTAATTATTCAGGTTGATAAGTGCTGTGCGAACGGCCTGGCGGTAAGCATCGGTCTTATCTATAAGATACACTGTGTAATAGCCGTTCAGAGTATAACCCCAGGTGTCGGTCAAGCCTTTATCGTGCCAGCCTGTTTTGGGATTAATGGAGTTGTAGAACAGGCCGTGCTCATTTCGGCCGACTTGAAGGATGCGGTCGAGCATTTCGTGAATGGGTTTTTGGTATGCGAGTTTTTTAGTCGGCAGAGCAAAATGAACCGTCGCGTACAGTTCGCACAAGCCTGATACAATTTCACAACCGTGGTCCCGCAGTCGGAGCCGGCTTTCGTTCCTTGTAGGATGATGTCTGTCCAACAAATAATAGTCCCCAAGCCTGAGCGCCCAATACAGGTATTTCTTTTCTCCTGTCATCCAGTAGATACGGGATAGTACCTGGAGCATTTCGCCATTGATTTCCTGGTTGGCGGAAACGATTTTTCCGTATTGGGTTTCAATTGGTGCTCGCTCCCACATATCATTAAGCATGTTTAGCATACGTTTGGACCAGGGGCTTGGGCCGAGCCATTCTGTAAGTGGCAGCAGGCCGTCTTTGATATATTCCGATGCCCCAAAGATGATACGGCCAATATCCGGCTTTTGATGCAGGAAGTCCTCTTTGGAAAAAGAGTATGTATCGGGCAGACTTGCGATGCGGGATGTAAGTATGGTTTCGGCACGAAGCATATCGAGCATTCGTCCCTGGAAAAGAGACTGGTCCGTGATAGCTGCGGTAAGCACCATAAAAGGGTAATTGTCTGCGGCGCTGTCCTGTGCATTCCAGATATCCTTGTCTCGGCTTAAATTTCTGGGTATAAGCCTAGTTTTAGGGTCGGCTTGCTGGAGCCAGCCTTTGACGAAGTTTCGGCAGCGAACAAAACCTTCATTGGCAAGCTGTCCGTTCTCTGCGGCTTGCTCAAAAGCTTCATCGTCTGTTTTGTTGAGCTTTCCGACACCGTGTTTTGCTAATCGTTTGAGCTTGGCTAAATGGTGCTGATAGACACCTTGTGGGTCAGTGTTGTACTTTTTGCACAGCGAGGCAGCCATACCGATAAGCTCACCCATCATACCACAGGTGCGCATCACGCGGACCGTGCCCAATGCCACATGGGTAACGCTGATGCATCGGCCTGCCATCATCAGGTTCCGAATGTTGCGCGAATAGAGGCAGCGGTATGGGATGGGATATGGTTTGATACGACTGTGCTTGGCAATCGTGCGGAATTCTTCGCCCGGGAAGTGTTTGGAGTTTTTCGGGTCCGGATAGTGCAGGTCTATCGTCCAGGTGCTGGTAACAAAGGAGTCAGGGAATCTTTTTCGTTTTTGGATGTCCTGCTGTTGGAGTATTACATCGCCGAGCAGCCGGCGGGATTCGCGTTTACCACCGATGTAAGCCACCCAGTCGAGCTTGTAGTTAGCATATTTGTATTTATTGCGGCTATGGTTTTTCTGAAAGGCCCAGTTGCCATAAATGGCGCGAAAGGAGTGATCACGGATATACTCAAATTCGGCAATCTGGTTGCGGTGCAGTCCGGTTTCCCAGTTCCAGTCGCCTCTGGTGGCGTGCTGACAACTTTCCTCGGTGAACTGCAAAGCCCAGGGACAATCCGGAAATCTTGTTGGCTGTTTGGTTTGTGCCGAATACCACATTACAGATGCACCCATAGTCATCTTGTCGGGTCTTTCCGGCGCCAGAGATTCGCCTGTCTGGTTCCTGCTTTCGCGTCCCATACGATAATCGGCGCCGGCCAGATAGCCGATAGTACCATCGCCGGTGCAATCTGCAAACAGTGGTGCGCGGAAACGTAACCGGCTGCCGTCTATGATGTGTTTGGCGATGACCGCAACGATGCTATCGCCCTGGGTTTGAACCTTGAACGCATGCATATTGACAAACAGATGAATATTTTTCTCTGCCTGTACGACGCTCATCTTCCTGCCGTCATCATAGAACGAGGCCGGCTGTGCATTTCCCTGGTGTCCCGAGTCGAGTTCCCTAACGATGCTGCCTATGGCCGGGTAAGGCGGAAGGTTAATTTCGCCTCCGAGATGGACGCGTACTTCCGAACTGTTGTTGCCCCCCAGTACGGGACGGTTCTGTATCAGCGCTACCTGCAGTCCGAGTCTTGCAGCCGAGACGGCTGTGCAGGTTCCTGCTATTCCGCCGCCGACCACGACCATGTCAAAATTGCCGGCGTCTTCCGGCTCATCAGGTAAGCCGAGTGCCTTTCGGCGGAAGTCGGCCATCTGCTCGCCTACATTTGGTGGAGTAAAGCCGGTATCGGTTGTAAAAACAATCGCATCGCATCGGCCCTCAAAGCCGGTCAAATCATGCAATGCAATAGTGGTCTTCTTTTTCGTTATCTGGACCATCCCGCCGGGCTGCCAGTGCCAGTCAGCCCCTTTGGTGCCGAAGATGGTTGTGAGCGGTTTGCCATCGACGAACAGTAAGAACTTGCCCGGGGCGCCCGGGGCCTTCCAGGGAGCTACCCAGTCGCGGGTGCGCACCCATACGCTGTACGTTCCGGTCGCCGGAAACGATACTGCCGTTGTGGCATCTTTGACCGGCTGACCTAAACCGTGAGCCAAAAGGTACGGCGAGCCCATCTGGTCCATAAACTGCTGGTCAATCACCCAACCGCCGAGGTTCGTAAAGGCCTCGGCCTCGATAAGGATAGTTTGTGCCTCGGCTAAAGAAACTAACGACAGCAGTAAAGTTATAAATAATAGTGTGCTGAGGATAGAGGTTCTATTTTTCATTTTTTAGTGTTCTCTCCTGTATTAACGATGCCATTGTACATACAGCATTGTTTATCGGCCAAATCCTTCGCGGAGTTTATCCTTGAGCGCAGCGAAGGGCTTAGGATGACATTTCTTTGTATCTTTCGGCTTTGCCTGCAATTGTTTTGCACTGTTGTATCAGCAATCCTTTGTCGTTGTCAAGGTCTTCGTTGTCTGAAGAGGTTTTGTTCATACATACAAGAAAGTATCTCGTCTGAGAGTTGAAGTGAAAATACCCTGCCTGCATCTTCTTTTTTGTCGGCTACTTTATAAGGTATGCCCTCCTGTAAGCTTTTCCCGGATAGTCTGTCGGGACAGACGACGAGAAATTCTCCGTTCGAATATGGTGGAACGTATAGTATAGTTTTGCCGTTTTGGTCAGTAATAGGTATATGGCCGCGGCTGTTGCCCCAGAAATAGCCGTCCCCGTCGCAACATTTGACTGTCACGTTTTCAACAGACATTCCTGCCGAATCGATGACTTTTACAGTAACTCCAAAGGTTTGTTGAAAATCCTGTCGCCCCAAATCGAGGAACTGGCCTTGCTTGAGTTGGATGCCACGGATTGTGACAGGGGCCCACTGGGGCAGCATTGGATCTATTTTCAAGGTCAGTTCCACACCGGCAAGGACGTAAGCGGTCTGGAATTCATTTGGTTTCAGGTCGTATTTGCATAAACTTGGAATGGCCCAGAAATCCTTTAGCCAGGGTGTGTGGTCATCCGGGGATGTGTGAAAGTAAAACCTGACTCTATATTTTGTGTTTTCGACGTAAGGGACATTAGGCTCAATGGTAACCGTAGCAGCCGGGTACAGTTTCATTGGAGGCAGTTTAACGTAACCGTCGCCGTCAGGCTCGAATTCCTTGTGCCCGACAGGCTCAGGATTATTTTCGTCGATTGGTACTATATATTCGAGTCTCTGTTGTGCGCCGAGGTAATCTTCTTCTACTGCTATAATACAACCCCGCCTCGAGTGCCCCAAAGTAAGCTTGAATTGGCCGGCTGCGTCGGCTCGCGTTATTTTAGTAAACTTGAAGGTTTCTCTTATCGGTATAAGTGCCGGGTCGTTGGGGTCCAGTTCAGGTCCGAGTGAATGTATGGCGTCCCACTGCTCGGATTGAATGTCGGATACATCCAGCTTATCAAATACACGGCCCTGATTCATAACAATGGCCCCCGGTATCGGTGCGCCGGTTATGCCGTGGATGACACTACCTTGATATATAATCTCAGGCAGTTTCACTTGCTGAACTTTGAAAAGGATGGTTTGCAGGCCGCTCCAGGTAACTTCCACCGGCTCATAGACATAGTGCAGGTCCTGCCAATCCAAAGTTGCGTAATACATGCCGCGTGTAAACTGTTTGCTGTCCATCAAAGTGCCGTAAGAGCAGCCCCCCTTGCTTCCATCATCCCGCTCAATCCTAAATCTAATGTGCTCTAAAATGCTGGGGTTGGTTATGGCGTTCCCAAACTCATCTTCAAAGACAAAGACAGGTGAATATTTCGCGGGCGACATTTTTATCGCGGGAAGAACAACGATTCCGTCGGCATCCGACCTATTGTGTATTCCGCTGTGAATCGGCTCCTCTACAAGATATCCTTTTTCCAGAGCGATGAAATTACTAAGATACTCTTTCAAGCCGGTCTTAAAGATAAACTGATAGCGGCCGTTCTCGTCGGTTAGTGTTACTCTGTCGTCACACTCATACAACTCCTTGTCGGATGGGACTTCATTGTAACTGCTGAGCGCCCGTGCGCGCAGGGACTGCAATTGCTGGTCTGTAAGTTCTGAAAAGCCCTCCCTGGGATAGTATCGCTTAACGAGAACAAGCACATCCGGCATCGGCTGGCCGGTTTTGCCTTCGACAACCCTGCCCTCGTAGATTATTAGCTCACCTGCTTTGAAAACGAGCTCTTCGGGGCTTTGGGCGGTCAGTTGTATCGGCTTGAAACTAAATCTTTTATTCCACAGGGTCGTGTGCGCCTCCAACCGCCCTTCCGGCAAATCGCAGCCGTCTTTGGAATCGTCATATTTAAGTGTCCGCCATAATCTCCATGCCGAACCTCGATGGAGGGTTATATTGATTTTCTGCAGCTCTTCGGTCTCGGTGATAATGTCCGGGCCATCCATAAACGTAAAAGTATGAAAATGCTCATCCGGATTCATAGCAGTCATAGTTATCATTATTTGCGAGCCCACAACAACTCCGGGGTTATGGTATTGATGTAAATTTGATGACTTTGGAGGAGTAATCGATAAGTTATATTGTGTTCCCGGTGGGATGAGGTCTGCTGATAATACGCCATCTTTTTCTGTCGGTATGTACATAGCGAACCATCCCTGCTCATCCGTAATTGACCTGTAATAGGTTCCTCTGTAAGGACGAAGTTGGCTGTCATCTGGTGTTCGAATATATTCATACGTAACAGGCATTGCCTCTAAGGCGTTGCCCTGCGTATCCACGACATAACCCTGGACGACACGAGTTGCAGCTTCGGATTCCAGTTGGACGAGCGGTAGAACGATACGGCCATTATCCTGGTTTGTGTAATTGTTATATGCCTGAGCTTTGCCGTATTTCGGGTGAGAAACGACAAAAACAAACATAAAAATTGAACCGCTCAGTATCAGAGGTTTCATTCGGCCCTGTGTATCGAGAACCATCTCGTTAAGATGAATCTCTACATCATCATCCAGGAAACCAGAAAGAAATATTTCTATTTTGGCCCGTGGAATTGGCTGGCCTAATGCGTCTGTGAAAACAAGATATTTGTAATCCGGGATGCGTGACCAGTTGGGCCAGACAGACCGGCTTTTGTTAGGGTCATAAGTGTCAGCATAAACAAAATCATCTATTACCGCTGCTGCAGTTTTATCGAGCTGGTCCCGGCTAACTATCACGATAATATCCGATTTGTTAATGTCGGGGTAAGCTTCTTTGACAGCGCTATGATTAACCGAAAGACCTGCCAGCGGTACACTAACCCGTTTGTAAGCTCGCTGGTCGGCCTGATAATTGTTATAAACCCGCACCACTATCTTACTGCCGGTGAGCATTTGTTCTGCTAATTGGCGGGTCTGCGATTCTTCTTTGTAGAAAGAGATGTTCGGCTTTTCATCAGCGGACGCCGACAATAAAAATAACATAACAAGCAACAGCAAGAATAGAGATATGCGTTTCATTGTATCGCTTTCTATCTGTGTCTCACTATTATAATCACTTGCCCGTTTTTTTCAAGTGTTTTTCCGTTTATATGTATTCGGAATTGTTAAGAGTTGTTCAGTTTAACCGGATATTTCTGCCAGGGTATGGCGCCGGCTTCAATAATATGATTTCGCAGAGCGCTAAAGAGTTTCTGGTACATTTTGTGCTTTTTGTCTAACGGATGCTGCTCCTGAGGGTCGGCCTTTAGGTTATAAAGCTGCAGGGGTTCAAAAGGGCTGTTCTGGACGAGTTTGAAGTCGCCGTAACGTGTGGCGTAATAAGCTCGTCCGCCATAACGGCCTCCTTCACGACGCACCCAGAACAAGAAACGGTCCTCTGCGGGGTGGTCCTTACCGAGTAACGTCGGCAAGATGCTTCGGCCATCAATCTTGTGAGCTATAGCAGCGCCCGTTGCCTCGCAGATAGTCGGGAACAGGTCCATAGTGAGGGCGACGCGATTACTTTGTGAGCCGGGTGATATTCTGTTCGGCCAGACGGCGCACATCGGTACGCGGATACCGCCCTCGTACATATCCTGCTTGCCAGCTCTTAGAGGCCCGTTGTTGGCTCCAACGCTGAGTTGGCCGCCGTTGTCAGAAGTGAAGATAACCAGCGTGTTATTGCTTAAGCCGAAGTCTCTCAGAGCGGTAATTACCTTGCCGATACCGTCGTCGAGATGTTCAATTAACGCGATGAGCTTTGCGCGTTTCTCGCTGATATTCTTTTCGCGATTTTTGATGTGCTGAAGCCAATCGTCAGGCGGCTGGATTGGCGTGTGCGGTGCGTTATAGGCAAGGTACAAAAAGAACGGCTGGCCGGACTCGGAATGCTGGCGAATATAATCTATCGCCCATTGTGAGAATAAATCGGTGGCATGGCCTTTTGGGTCGATCTCATTTTCGTTAAGGCGCATATAATTGTTGCCGTGGCGACGATGCTTGTAGTAATCGTCCATCATATCGCCGAGGAAGCCATGGAAGTGGTCGAAGCCTCGCTTGTTAGGGGTATTGGGTGAGGCAAGGCCGAGATGCCATTTGCCGACGGCTGCGGTGTGATATCTGGCTCGATTTAGAAGCTTCGGCAACAGCACCGCCTGCGGAGCCATATAGCCCCAGTTGTTTGTCAGGTGTGTGCGGATGACGCCCGGGACTCCGACAAGGTCTGGGTACCTGCCACTCAATAGTGACGCACGTGTCGGTGAGCAAACGGGACAGTTGGCGTAAAAGTTATCAAGCCGCATACCAGATGCAACAAGCTTGTCAATGTTGGGCGTTTTCACATCCTTTGCGCCGTAGCTGGACAGGTCGCCGTAGCCAAGGTCATCAACAAGAATCATAAGTATGTTTGGTCTGTGAGCTGTTTGCTCTTTGGCCAATGCACAGCCAGAGATTGTTAGTGATGCTGTTGTTGTGCCGATGGCTTTTAGGAAATTGCGTCGTGTGTAATTTGACATAATCATGTCTATCTATTCCTTAATAACAGAAGGGCTTACTGATAAGGTTCAGCTCGACTGACGTTGGCTATATCTTATTATACTTTGATATCATTTGCGAATTCTTATTATAGTTCTTGGCGGAGAAGTTTAATAACACTGACAAGTTGTTCACAGAGATAACCTGTTAGTCATTTATCTCTTCCGCCAGGACGGCTAATAATCTGCCGGCGGTTTGCTCGGTAATAGAGACAGACTCAAGACCACAGACCTCAGACTCCGAGCCTGGGTTTTGAGTCTTAGTTTTTGAGTCCTGAGTCCTGTGTCTGGGGTCTGATTGAATTATATCCAAACAGGCTTTGCGAGCGGTCTCGGCTTTTTCAGATTCTGTAAGTTGAATCAGCTTTGCCGCCGCCAATGGAGCATACCTTGCAATCAAAGCAGCACTTTGAAGATAGGCGCTGGCTATACGCCTGTCGAACTGCTCAACAAAGTTATCGTCACTCTGCCATTCGTTATAGAGGTTTCTGCTTACATTATGCTTGTCCAGAATTTCCTGCTCGTCGAGCTCGCCGCTGAACAGATCCTCTATTACCGCAAGCTGTTTTTTAGTCAACTGCTTTGCTTTGGGCATCTGTTCCTTAGCTCCTTTCTCTGATATAGACGGCTCGGTTACATCGAATGGTTCGGGCTTGTCGATCGTAAACTGTTTAGACAAGGAACTCCTCCTAATCCCCGTGAAGCGAGTGCTTTTCTTTGTATAAGTTCCAAACAAATATGTTATTAAATCGAAATTCGACCCAGCAACGCTGGGTTCCGATTGATACCCGCCGCTGGCGGGTCGAAATCCTAAACAATATCAAAATCCAAATTTCAAATGTTTAAAACACTCCGTTTGGGATTTTTAATTTATGTCATTTAAATTTGTTTCGGATTTCGTGCTTCGTGCTTTAAGATTTTTTCTTGCGTCGCTTTCGGGGACGGGATTTGATGGCCTTGAGATAGCTGTCTGTTTTTCTCAGCCCTAATTGGCGTGCTTTGGTTTTTACCGACCCGGCAGAACGGCCAAGTCGCTTGGCCAGCTCCTGCGTTATTGTATTCGGATAAAGTTTTTCAAGCAGTTTCATATCCTCCTTTGACCAATACTGGTACACGTCGGTTTTCATCCCGATATCGTATGCTTTTTGTCTAACCGCTGTCAAAGGCCGATTAAGCCGCTCAGCTATCTTTTTCGTGTTCCCGTGAGGGTACAGTTTCTTAAGCAACCTGATATCATCCTTTGTCCATGACCACGGCCCCTTGATGAGCTTCTTTTTTTTTGCCATTGCGCAACCTCTGTTATATTGACTATTTTCTATTGACTATTTACTATCCATTCTCCGTAGTCCCCACAGTTTGCTTCGCAAAACGAAGCAGCGGGGACGAAGGATGAATCCTTTTTCAATAGTCAATTGTCAATAATCAATTCTCAATTGTCAATAGTTATTTCGTGGTTTTATTTCAAGTTTTAAGTTTAGGAACTGTTGGGCTATATATGTAAGAGCCGCTGCCCTTTTCGCGGCTTTTGTAGTGGCGGTTCCGGCTCGACTGAGCTCGCCGAAGTCCGAACCGTCCCTACCGGCCAGTGATAAAGCTCTTTGAACAATTTCCTGCTGCTTATCGTTTACGAAGAACACTAAAGCTCGATACTTGCTCCTTGATGCTCGATACTCGTCGGGTATCGACCCGCCAACGGCGGGTTTTGATCGGAACCCAGCGTTGCTGGGTCGAGTATCGAGTATCAAGGTGAGACGTTCAATCTGCTTCGCTGTTTGCGGCAGAAGTTTTGCGAGCTTGCCGACTTCCATTCGTTGATTCAGCCGTTTCAGCAATGCCAGTTTCTTCTCAAGAATATCCGAGCCGCCGAGACGGTTGAGCGTAGCAAGCAATATGTCGGTGTCGTGGTCGTCGATATCCCAGACTATTGCCTCAGCGGTTTTGTAGCCGAGCTCTCGCAAAGCCTGCCAGCGATGATGGCCGTTGATTATTTGAAAACACGATATTCCGTCGTCATCTGGATTCCTGTTTCCGCAGGAATGACAATTTTTCTGTGGGCAGGGCCGAACTACCAACGGCTCATATCGGCCGGTCTGCTCGATATTGCGAACCAGCTTTGCAAACTTGGCCTTGCTCATTCGATTAGGGTTGTCCGGATGAGCAACGAGCTTGTCGATTGCTATCCTCGATACCCGATTCTCGATTCTCGTTTCTTGCATTACCGAATCTCTTTTCTTGATTCTCTATAATTGAACCAGATGTAATAGACAGGCCTGGCGGTAAGCTTGCTCAATATGTACCTTGTTCGCTCCAGGGCGGCCAAGCAACGCTGGTTTTGATAATGCCCGCCGCTGGCGGGGTCGTTGCGATGACTGCCGTAGCTTTGTAAAAAACACTTGATTTCGCGCTCAATGAATTCGGACTGGGAACGGGGGAGCCGACCGAGTTTTCGCTGCACTTTTTTTGCGTCGATAAGGTCTGGGTCTTCTATCCCGACCATACTGAATGCTTCGATAAGCTGAACACATCTTGCAGGCAACTTCGCCGTCAATGCCTTCATCCCCGCTTTCTCAAAGAACGGATTGACCAGTCCCATCACCGCCATCGCCTCGATGATGGGAACATTCATCCTCGGCATAGTCTGTCGTACTAAACGGCTCGCTAACCCCAGTCCACGGAACCTGGGTTCGATAATGACTCTGCTGATACAGCGAATGTTCCTGTTGATAAGCGCCAACTGTGTGCTCCTGTCGAAGCCGACAAAGTAATTATTTGTAGCTGCATTTCGAAGCTCCAGCCCCGGCACCGGCATCGCATAAACGATAATCCCGACAGTTTCTGCCCTCTCTGCTTCGTTTTTCAAAGCAAAGATGGCTTTGAACGGCCCCAGCCGACTGTCGCGATAGTGATAATGTGCAAGTTGCTTATAATCATCAAAACAGCCAGGGAGTATTCGAAGTCCCGTGCACACAGAGCACTCTTTCATTTGTTACCTGTTTTTCCGCTGCATCCGGAAAGTTCGGATGTGCATACTTTCCGAACAATTCTTTTGCTTTTTCGTCGTATGCCTTAGCGGCTTGGGATTCCGATTCGAAATAACCAAGATGGATTCGTTTAACGGAATTTTTGATACTTGCCCGCCACTTCCCTGTATTCTTACTCCAAAATACGCCCTTGAATCTTGAGCTGCATCCTTTCCGTTTTCTTGAATTTCGAGAGTTCTGACGGCTTGTGCAGACCCTGAGGTTGGCCTTTCGGTTATCGAGAGTGTTACCGTTAATATGGTCTAACTCTATCGAACCATCCATCGACAAAACTTCACGATGCATATATATTATCTTATCACCATCCTTTCGTTGTGCATAAAACTTCGGCTTAGATGATTTTTTACTCTTGTTTGATGCGCACCATCTGAATCTGCTCAGTCGGCGTAAGTCCTCCGTATCGACAATTGCATAACGCCAATGACCGAGCGCAATCAAGGATACGCCCTCAGGCAGACTCTCAAAATCAGTTATATTTCCCAATTCTTCTTCAGGCATTGCTATGCTCTTGGTCAATAATGAAAAGATTGCACCTTCTGTTATCGAACGGATTACCGTTTTTGTGTCCCACCTTAACGTATGTCGGGACTCCCAATATTTCGTTAGCCATAAGTTTCACCGCACCGTCTCGGTCGATTCTGAAAGCCTCAACATTTTCCTCCTCGGCAATATCTTTTAGGCTATCTGCTTTTTCGTTGGACATTTAATTTCCCCCTTCTGCCAAAGCACGTAGAATAGCTGAGCTTTCGCTTTGAGTAAGCGTTCTACCTTGATTTGATAAGGCCGGCATGGCCGGTGTGTCGTCCTTTGTGGTCTGCTCGTCTTTTTCATCTTGTACGAGCTTAACGATATCAAGGCATGCCTTGCGAGCAGTCTCCGTCTTTTCAGACCTCGTCAAATTAACCAAGCTCAATAACGCAGCTTGCGAATAAGCAGCTAACGTTGATGTCAGAATTGCTCTGGCTGAATCAATCCGTTTATCAAAAGCAGCCATGAAAAGTGAATCACTCAGCCAATCGTAGTAAGTAATTTGCGATACCCTGCACTTTTTCAGGACCTCATTAAGCTCAAGGTCGCCGGTGAACATGCCATCGAGGACGTTTATTTGGCGTGATGATAAATTTTTTGTTTTTTTTTCGATATTTTCCATTTTTTGCTCCTCAAGGATAACCGCATATGCCGCCCCTATTCTGACTTTTTAACGTCAATTAAAAGTTTCACTAAGCAAGCCGCGGATTTTAATATGTCCTTGTAACAAACTTTCGGACCGCCCATGCTTTCTATTTTCTCTAACGTGTATTGGTTTTCTTCTTCCATAATGTTAGGAATTTCTTTAGAAACCTCAATTAAGACTGCTTCTATAATTTTTTCATCAGTCATTTTTCATTGCCCCGTCTTAATAGGTATGAGCTTTTCTCTTGATATTGCTTCGTCTAATAATAGACACATCAATTTTCCTTTGCCGCCTGCTCTCTTAACTCTTGCTTCCTCAGTTCCTGGTTCGTTTCTTTCAAAAGACAGGAATATAGTTCCGTCTTTTTCTTTATAGGATATCGTATGAACAAGTCCGCAATCACAGCACTCAAGGGTCTTAAGAAGCGAAAGGTCAATAGTTATTTTCTCATTGGTTTTAGGCATTTTTCTCTGCCCCGGGATAACCAAGCTCTTTTTTTAATATTGACATGAATACCGCCGCCGGTACTCGGCTAAAAGGGCCTGATGCCTCTAATGCAAAGTCGATAAGAATCTTAAAGATACTGTCCGGCTGCTGACCCTGAGACCTCGCCATCTCAGAAAAATGCTTTACGACATTCCGCAACGTGGTACGGTCTGAAATGCTTTTTGGTGGTATGATTATGTAGAGAGCCTTGAGCATATTGGCTGTTTTTTCCCCGGCGGTTATCGAATCGCCAATAACAGCTAAATTTCTCTTATTCATGATTCGTCTTAGTTGTATTTCTTCCATGACCGTACTCAAAATCTAAAAAACAAAATTAAGTTAATTCGAAAACTGAATCTGATTCTGATTCGATATTTCTAAATCTATTTCTAATTCAGATTCAGAAACGACTTCGAATGACTCGACTTCTCTATAATTAGATGTACCTGCGCATTTGATGCGAAAATCGCCCTTTCCGACTACATATGTAATCGCTGTAACTCGTTACACTGTCTGCAATAAAAAAATTTTGCTTTTTTTTTATTTTTGCTCTGGGGTACCCGCGCTTTTGGTTGAAAATGTGGCCATATGGGCAAGGAAGGCGAAATAGGTAACTGCTGAGTATCCAATTCCAAGGCTGAGAAAGAAGACGGCGGGAAGGTCCAACGCCCATTCTTAGGCAGGCCTTTTCTCACAGGAACTATCTGGTTGGATTGGGTTTGGATGACCTCGAATTCCGGGTTTGCAGCCAGCTCAAAGACACGGCGTGGATTTGTTGGGAATTACAGACGTTTTAGATGATTAGGCAGTGATGAGAGCCATCTACATCATCGGTAGTTTATCGTAAATATCTATTTTTTATTATTTTTTTGGGGTTATATTCTTAACTAAAGCTACGCCCAGATGATTCTCTATTATTTTATAAGCAAGGGCATTCTGGAATACATGCATATAACAGTGATGTACAGTTAAAACCAAATCTTGAAATTTATCATCATCCTCAAGTGATGAGATGTTAAGACCAATTTTTCTACACTCGTCTATGTGGATATGTCTGTCATGGGCTTTATTGCCAGAATAATCAGTAAGCTCTTTGACAACATTTTTCGCAAGTTTCAATGAATTTCGCTTGCCATCGAACATGACAGATTTTAACTGACTCTCAACAAATTCCTTTGACCATTTAATTGCATTTTCGCATTGGCTTAAAAAGGTGGGGCGATATTGGCCGATTATGGATTGCCATAAGGGAATTTTTGAAGAATCTTTCTTAATTTCTTGGCAAGCACGCCTAAACTCTTTTATAACTCCGACTGCCGGAATATCCCGTAATTGGGGGTCTATCGGCCCCAGACAAGAATGAGTTGCCATTACTATTTCTTTGCATGAACAAGCCATCATTGCGCCAGCAGACATCGCAATTTGTGGTACAATAGCCCGAATATCCTTGCCAAACATGCGTCTTAGATAATACACAATTGACTCTGTAGCGGCAAGATTACCTCCTGGAGTATGTAGTAATAAATCTAATCCCTTAGCTTTATTAAGTCGATGAATAGCTGACATAAAACCGTTTTTGTCTTCATCGTCAATACTTGATTGGACTATATTTGGCTTGCTTAAAAATCCAGAATAATACGCTATTATGTTTCTGCCTGTGTACTTATGGAGTTTAGCGAGGTAGTTGCGACGAATTAAATCAAGACCTTTAGCAGCCTTGATATGATATTCTTGCAACTCATTTAGCACGTCATTCCAGTTTGGCATTAACTATTAACTTTATGTATAATCAAGTCATCAGTAATTTCGGACGTGGTAAAACTTTCTACATATTTCAAAGGTGATGGTTGTAAAAGTGATACATTATCATCATTTTCATCTGTCTCTTCGGTAACAAAATGTACATTATATAAATCTTCTAATTTATTTGTTTCTGGGTTCTGTTTCATGGCAAACACCTCGCTTTCAAACAACTTTAGTCATTATTCCGCCACCTTGCGTTTTTTTGGCAGATAACTTCCTTGCTCGTGCCTTACCACCTTTGAGACCCCCAAGTCTTCCTAACATCACAGCAGCAGGATTTTTCCCATCTTCGGCAGCTTTTTGCAACAATTCTTCTGTAGTAACTTCATCTACGATAGATTTGGCAAGCTGGTTCGTATCCATACTCTTTTGCTTGACCGCTTAATTAAGTATATACCAAAATTATACATCGGCGTTTTCCCTATGTCAAGTTTAATGTTAAACGACTATCCTTACTTGTCGAAGAGCAAAAAGCAAGCAGAAAATCTGCTATTTATTTTCAAACTGACCCACTACCGTTTTTTTGAGGAGTTTCTGCGTTTTTAGACGTTATGGGATTATTTAGCCAATCACTAAATAGGCAACTTGTACGCAACCAGATTGGGGTCAGGTTTGTTAAATGAATTGCTTATGATAAGTTGTACAAATCCAATGGCGGTTCAGTAAACCGTAGCCCAAGTCAAATCACTGTATTAAGCGAAAAGAAACCACCTATTTGTTTGTCAATTCTTTCTTGACAGGTCGGTTTTTTTTGTGTATTTTATGAGGGTACAACAGCGGTTAGGCTGAATTACTGGTGAGCTTTGGGACGCAGACAAGGGCAGCAGTATTGAACGTCAGTTTTGTGCCAAACATACAAAATATACACAACCAGACTCTGAGCAAGTTTGTCTATTTATATTGACTATACGACAACAGATATTTTACGTAATCAATAAAACTTTTCATCCGATACTTTTACCTAATCCGTCGCAGTACAGACGGATTGTAAGCTGCTCAGCAGATAGTTTTTCACTACAACGTCCCAGCTCATATTTTTTGCAAGCTCGTAGCTGGTATCGTTTAAGGTTGTCGATGCTGGTATCGAGGCTTGTCATAGAAGCTTGAAACTCGCAGCTCACTACTCACAGCTCAGCACTTTATCTTCATTTGCCTGCCTGCTTATAGATAACCTGTGTTGGGCCTGATAGTTCTTTGACGACCAGGACGTCCGGCGACAAATCAAGCAGGATGTCATCGTGGCTTGAAGCCAAAATGAATATCGTTCCGGTCCGCTTTGCGAACTTGTGGACGTTGTATGAAATCACCGCAGCGGTAATGCGGTCTAATTCAGAGCAAAATTCGTCAGCGAAGATGAATTTCTTTTTCGCTGCTAATGCCATTGCCAGGCGAAATCGGTACTTTTGGCCGTCACTAAGATTCCGTGGCTGATTGAGAATACAAAAACAATCGTTCAGCCCGGCGATGCTGAGCGTTCTAAGGCTTCTTAGCAAATCGCCGTCAATACAGTCGATTACGGTTTTGTCACTCGGCAGTTTTATTCGAGCGAGATTCACTCTGTCCGAGGCTGGGATGGATTTTTCAAGTTCTCTTAGCAGAACGCTTTTGCCGGCTCCCGATGGACCTGTGAGATAGACGATATCACCTTCATTGATTTCCAATTGACAACTATGGTTGAAGCGCCTTTCAGTGAGTCTGTCCACCGTCAGACCGAACATCCTGCAAACTGAAGCAACCTTGTTGGTAATTGTTCCCTGCCAGTTGAAACTTTTTGAAACACTGTATGTTGGCATAACTCGTACCTCGTATTGCGTTATCTGCTATCCTTTAGGATGCTTTTCATTTTTTCGATGGTTCCGCGAACGTGATAATAGCTCCGATGCCGTTTTACGGCGATTTTTCTCATTGACAGGCCTGTCAGGAAGTAGTTCTTTGCGATGGTCATCTGGGCTTTGCTGAATTTGTTACGGTTCCGAAAGCAGACTATGTATTGGCCGTCTATGAGTCGTTTTGTCAGTCCGCGTATTCTTCGAGCGATACGTGCCTCGCTGACACCGGTCAGTCGGGCAATCTGCCGAAAGCTGTTCCCGTTCTCCAGATACATTGTCATCATGACCTTGTCTTTTCCGTTGAGCAGGTTCAGCCTGCTGCGCAGCAAGTCAATTTGGTCGCGATGCCGATTTTTGGCTTCCAGCGTTTTTTGCGAAATATTTACGTGTATTTTTTTCATCTACTACTCTGCGAAAGGCTACGTAGCACAAGGTTGACCGTCGTTCATGCCTCGATACGAGCATAAAGGGGTTAAAGGGGTTATATGAGGCCAACCCGCCCTGCCGTTTTGCCCCCGCTGCTTCGTTTTTACGGCTTGACTGAGCTCGCCGAAGTCGAAGCAAAACGACGATGGCAGCAGGGGTCTGCCCAGCCCTGTTTGTTAGATAGTCGCCTAACATAATGCGTATTTTAACATATTACTGAACATTGTCAAGCGTTTTGTATTATTTTTTACAAATATTTTCAAATATTAAGAGATATATGAACATTTCTGAGTTTTTCCCTACTTTTTCATCGAAGGAATGACAGAACTTCTTGTCATTCTGAACGAAAGAAGCTTGCCCTGAGCGTAGCCGAAGGGTGAAGAATCTGGCCTGCGAAAATGATTAGAGATTCTTCGCTCCACTGTGTTCCGCTCAGAATGACAGAAGGCCGATGTTCTACTCAGACGATTTTTTAAGTATGAAACTCTCGTGCTACGTAGCGACTTCGCAGAGTAGTAACTGCTACGGAGAAGGACCCCGTACATAAAATTTGCGCTAGGAATTGAATTAAGAGATTTTCATGCGATGATAAAGGTTTCTGAGCAATTGTGTTGGATTCCCGCTTTGCGGGGTTCCCTGGAGTAATGTTACAAACAAAGGTGCAGAAATGAGCAGTATAGGCGATAAATTTCAGCAGGAGACAAAGTATGAGCCGAGCAGGATGGCGAGACATAGACTTCTCTGGGATGCTAAGCCGGCTTTGTACAAAGAATATCCGGAAGTACAAAAGATTGAGCTTCCGTCTTTTGACCCCCGCCGTTTTGCCCCCACTGCTGGCTTGCGCCAGCAAGCCGTAGGGGCAGCGGGGGCGATGAGTCTGAACCGAGCTTTGAGGCAAAGAAAGAGCATTCGCGATTTCCAGCAAAAACCGATAAGCAAAGGCAAGTTATCATATTTGCTCTGGGCATCAACGGGGATAGAGCGAATCGAGGATGGATATGAATTTAGTTTCCCGCAAAGCGGGGGCCCTCGCACAGAGCCCCATCCGCTGGAGCTCTTTATCCAATCGAGACCTATGTGATTGTCAACGACGTAAGAGAGTTGGAAGTGGGTGTTTACCATTACTCTGTCAGGGTTCATCAGCTTGAGCAGTTAAAGCAGGGGAAGTTTCGGCAGGAAATTGCGGCGACAGCTTTGGATCAGGGGATGTGCGGTGCAGCCGCGGTGGTTTTTGCCTGGTCGGCTATCTTTGATCGCTGCAAATGGAAGTACGGCCAGCGGGCGTACAGATATATTTATCTTGATGCCGGTCATATTGCTGAGAATTTAGCTTTGGTGTCTGTTAGTCTAAATCTCGGTAGTTGCGAGGTCGGTGCCTTATACGATGACCACATAAATGCGATTTTGGATATTGACGGCACAGAAGAAAGTGTAGTTTGTATAGCTGTAGTCGGGGTTCCGGCCTAACGGCAGATACCTATGCTCAGGCAGTTTCAAGTGCCATCCGTGGCTGTAGATTTATAGTCTTTTCGATTAATCAAAAGGACTATGAGCTTTTTTGGGCGGACAGTTGACATTAAGCATTGAGAATTGGTTTATGCGTAATATGGATGCGTTTTTTGCGGCGCTGGATCGGTCGAGATTTCGCGGCCGTTTTCGACTTTCGGGCAAAGAGGCAGAATATCTTAAGCAAAATGGTATGGCAACAATCCTTGAGCATGCACACGGATATTATCCCTAAAAAAAGTTTTGCATTTGTTGGTCGAGCGGTTATATTAGATTTTCGAAAGGAGTTGCATTTTGCAATGACTGGCAAAATGGAGTCCAAAAGGAATTTTGCTAAAGGCAGGGGATAACGAACATTATGTCAGGAAGGAGTCCTGAGGTAGTTGTGATTGGTGGCACCTACGTGGATATGGCGATACGGTGCGGCCAAATCCCCTCACCCGGACAGAGCGTTGTCGGCTCTGCTCTTTCATACACAGTCACCGGTCCGGGACCGAATCAGGCTGTGGAAGCTGCGTTGTGCGGCTGCGATGTGCATTTTATCAGCAAAGTCGGCGGCGATCCATTTGCTCAGATGGCTAAAACGAGTCTGGCTGAGTTCAACGTCAATACCGATTTCGTCTATACTGCCGAGGCCAAAAACACGGGCGTGGCTGTAACACTGGTCAATTCCGAAGGTGAGAACGCTGCCTGTTACTACACCGGCGCAAACAGTGCCTTACAATCTCGAGACATCCATGATGCTGAACAGATTATCTCCGATGCTGATGTTTGCTTGATTCACGGCCGATTGCCACAGGAAGCAATAGTAACCGCCATTCGTTGTGCGAAGGTGCACGGTACAAAAGTTATTCTCAATCCTGCAAGGCCAATAGAGCAGCGAGGCCGAGAAAGCAACGACCTGCCTGTCGAGTACTTTTCGGTTGATATTCTGATCCCTAATCTTTACGAGGCGGCAGAGATAACCGACCATTTGGCAGCCAATATTCGTACCGCCAAGCTGATTGGTTCTGACCTGGTGGCTCGCGGTGTCAACTCTGCTATTATCACAATGGGTAAGCGGGGGTGTATAGTCGTTGACAGAAGCGGCGCTGACCAGATTCCGGCTTTTGAGGTGGAGCTTGTTGACCAGACCGGCAGAGGCGATGCGTTTGCAGGTGCATTAGCTGCTTATTGTGCTGTAAAGGACGATGTAAGAGGAGCGGTCAAATTCGCCTCCGCTGCAGGTGCCCTGGCCTGCACAAAGTTCGGTTCGATCGAGGCTCTGCCCACAAAAGCCGAGATTATAGAGCTGCTGCAGAAAGAAGATTCCGAGTGATTGCGTATTTTGAAGAAGAGGCGAATAAGCTCAATTCATCGACTCGTCTTCGAGTGTATCAAGGCCCATAATGACATCGTGCATAAATACCCGTCTTCCGCTGGGTGTGTCGTGAGCGGCATAGGTCATTCCGCGTGCCGAATCGTAGTAGGCATACCAACTATAGCCGGATAACCATTCATAATCTTCGTCATCAACTTTTGCGTTCAGGCCGTTCCCTAACGGTATCTCTTTCATTTTTCCCTCTTAATTTCTCAAAACCAACCACTGCCGAATACCTTACTTTGGCCTGTATTGTAATCCTTGAAGGCTTAAATGGCAATAATGAGCTGTAATTCGTGCTCGATTTTCAACCAAATGCGCGGGTACCCCAGAGCAAAAATAAATTTTTTTGAAAATTTTTTTATTCATTTCTAAATAAGCACTTACGTCGATTGGCCATCCGAAAAATTCATCAAATTTCGAATCAAATGCGCAGGTAGCTCCAATTATAGGAGCATTGATGCTGGATGCTCAATACCGGATGCTTGTTGAGAATCGAGTATCGAGAATCAAGAATCAAGTATCGAGAATTAGGAGAACTAAGGTATGGGATTTGAGCTTGATATTTTTCAAGATGAGCGACTTGAGGCCGACTACATTGAGTGGCTGGTTGATGAACAGTCGGTTGATGTTCGAGGGCACTTTGAGAAGTTGTGGGAATATTACGCAAACCCCAAGATGGAAATACACGGCACCGGTGCCTGCGACAGAAAGGTAAATGAATCAGGGCGGTGCTATGTGCAAGCGCAAGAATATGGGCTTCCTGCGAGAATAACGGGGCTTGTACACAGTGGGCAGGTGGGTGTTTTCGGCGCAAGGTGTGCCCGCGACGTACAACGAAAAGAAGTAGTAATTGAGAACGATATTGCCTGGCGAATCAACGCGGCGGTGGATTTTTTGTTCGGCAAACCGATTAGTTTTGTTTCGAAATCGCCGAGTGGCCAAAAACGTGCAGAAATTGAGGTGGTTTTAAAGGCAGTGTTTGCGGCCAACGGCGCTATCGGATTTTTCCAGGATATGGCGGTGCTCGGAAGTGTTTATGGTTTTGTCGATTGTTTCGTCAGGCCTGGCGAAGAAATCATCGAACGCATTTCCTCCTCCCCCGCCAACTACGAGCGGGGACAAGCCCAAACCCTCTCACCAGGTTCCCGCAAAGCGGGTAACCTCGAAAATGTGCTACAATCGGCACAAACAATCGGGTTAGAACTGATTGAGGCACCGAGAGCACTGCCTGTTCTGGATGAAAACGACTATAAAAAGATAAGATATTACGTGCAGCACTTCTACCAGAAGAAAAATGCACTGAGTAAGAAAAACTCATTTCTATCAAGAATATTCTCCGGTGGTAAACGAAGCAGTAATAGTCGTCAGGTAGTTTCGGTAACGGAGATTACTTCTGCTGTTAGCTGGCAGAGATATGAAGATAAACAGCTTGTTGCAGAGGCGCAATTGCCGTGGGGTTTTCTGCCGGTGGTGCATATCCAAAACATCGCTCAGCCATACTACTACGAGGGGCTAAGCGACGTCGAGCCGTTGATACCGCTGCAGGACGAGCTTAATACCAGACTGAGTGACAGGGCCAGTAGGATTACATTCCAGTCGTTTAAGATGTATCTGGGCAAAGGAATAGAGGGTTTTGAGGACAAGCCCATCTCGCCCGGCCGGATGTGGTACACCGACAATCCGGAGGCGACTATCGAAGAGTTCGGTGGAGATGCGGCGACGCCAAGCGAGGGTCTGCACATTGCTGAAATCAGAGAGGCACTGGATAAAGTCAGTGGAGTAACGCCGGTGGTGGCCGGTGTTCTGAAGAACAAGCTCGGCAACCTTACAAGCGCGGTGGCCCTTAAACTAACGCTTATGGGGATGCTCTCAAAGAACGAACGTAAAAGATTTACTTACAGCGAAGGGCTTAAGAGAATCTGCAGGATGGTTCTGACGATACTCGATACGGCTAACATCTATAAGACTTCCGAGGTGGACAGAGAGGTCGATATCGTTTTTTCAAGCCCACTGCCGGAAAATGTGATGGAGAAACTAAAAGAAGCCCAGATTAAAAAAGAGTTGGGTATTCCGACTGAGCAGGTGCTCAGAGAATTAGGGTATGAGACCCCGAGGGAAAATTGAAATTTTAGACGATGGATTCCCACTTTCACGGGAATGAGATACCAGGAGATTTTATGAGTCCAATTGAGACACAAGAGATTTTGTCAGAAGACATAACAGGAGCAAGTGACAATGACAATATGAAACTTGTTCCAGTAACTGAGTCAATCCGCTATCGAAAGAGGGCACAGAGTGCTGAGAAAAGAGTAGAAGCTCTGACTGAGCAATTGGCGGAGGCAACATCGCAAGTAACAAAGATGTCTGAGCAATTGAGCAACATTCAGGCCGAGCAAAAGCTGACTCGCAAATTAGCTGCTGCGGGAAGTGTCGATCTGGAAACGGCTTTGTTGCTTGCCAAAGTTAGAATGGAAGGGCAAACGGAAGCGGATTTGGACGGCGTAATTGAGCAGTTGAAAAAGGAAAAGCAATATCTGTTCGGCGGCGCCAGTGGGACTGTAACGGCAAAAAAGACCTCAGGAGCTAAGGAGCGAATGACAAACAATCAAACAGTTCTCGAAAGAGCAGCTAAGAAGGCGGCAACGACAGGTAACCGAACAGATTTGCAGGAGTATTTGAAACTGCGAAGGAATTTTATATAGACAATGAGTGAATGAGTGGATGCGTAAATGAGTAAACACATCGACGCATATACGCATCAACACATTCGCACAGAAAGGAGAATAATAGATGGCTTTTACAGGAAAAGCAACTTATTCAGCGGGTACGACTCTGCCGGAACTGGCTGAGGATGTATCGGATTTGATAGGGATAATTTCGCCTTATGAGACGCCTTTGCTGGATGCTTTAGGTGACCCGATGAGGGAGGCGACGAGCACACATCATGAATGGCTTGAAGATGAACTTTTGCCCAATAAGGATGGTATCAACGACAGCACCTATACCGATCCGAGTGCCGACACCGACTTTGTAGTCGACAACGGCAGCAGGTTCCGCGTGGGAGACCAGATTCAGGTAGAAGGCAGCGAGGAATTAATGCTCGTGACCGGTATCAACAGCAATACGCTGACGGTAGTTCGCGGTTATGCGGGCACTACGGCAGAAGATTTGGCCGACAATCAGGTGATAAACATTCTCGGAAATGCCGCTCTTGAAGGGGCGGACAAGCCCGGTGCGAGATTTACCAATCGCAGCAGGTGCGGCAACTATACGCAGATATTTACAGCTACGGTGGAAGTGAGCGGGACGGATATGGCTGCGAGCCAGTTGGGTCTGGCTGACGAGATGGATTACCAAAAGCAGGAACGGCTTCGGGAACTGATCCGCGACCTGGAAAATACGGTTGTCAACGGCGGTGAGCCGGCGAGCAATCCCGAAGGCAGCGGTTCGGTGAGAAGGTCAATGAAGGGCGTTATTCAACATCTCTCAACTAACGTTTTCCATACCGGTGATACTGGCTTTCCGACGGGCACCGGTCTTGATGAAGACAAGATTAATTATGTGCTCAGGCAGATTTGGGAGAGCAGCAACGGCAATGTTGACCTGATTGTGGTCGGTGGTTTTCAGAAGCGAAAAATAAATGCCTTTTCCGCCAACAGCCGAACCTACGGCGCCAACGATACCACCTTCACCGATATGATTAGCATTTACGAGAGTGATTTCGGCGTTTGCAGAATTGTTACCACGCGATGGATGCCGCAGGATGCAGCGCTGCTGCTGGATTCTTCCCGTATTAATGTGCTGCCGTTAGCGGGGCGGAACTTTCATTTCAAGCCGTTGGCAAGCAGCGGCGACTATGAGTGCGGTGAGTTGATTGGCGAATATGCTGTGGAGCTCAGAAACGAAGCGGCACACGGTCTTATTCGCGATCTAAGTACCAGCTAAATTGCGGGGGCATAGCAGACGCATCACAATGCGTCCGGGCGAAGGTGCCCAAAGGGTAAACACTCTTTGGGCACCTAACCAGCCCTTTTGACCGGAAGGGAGTTAAAAGAAATGGTTAGTTTCTCAAACGATGCGGATATTTTGAAATATGAGCCGATACTGTTCGGAGAATTGCATCTGCCCCAGCAAGTGTTGGCGACGGGGACAGGCGGGACGCTTAGCGGGACGACGTTTACCGCAAGTGGTGCAGATTTTGTAGGTGCGCAGGTCTCGTCGGGTGGCATTATATATATGCGTTCTGCAGATGGGACACTGGATGGGGCGTATGAAATAGTTTCCGTGGATTCGGCGACGCAGCTTAGTGTTTCCGTAATCAGGTCGGATTCAGAGATGGCTGCCATAGCGCCGCCAGCGGCTACTGATATATCCTATCGCATCAGCACGTTTGGACCGCAGACTAGTGAGGTCGGCTTTCAGTTGACTGAACACTTCGGTATCAGCCCTGGTAATCCTGCAAGTGACATAGATGTAGAGGATATTCTGGATACGGATGTATTGAAGAGGGCATCAGTCTTTGCGGTCATCTCAAGTGTGTATGCGATGTTAGCCAGTAAAGCCAAAGACGAGAATTTCTGGAAGAAGAGCACGCACTATCAGAAGCTTTTCGCCAGGGCAAGGGAACGGTGTCGGCTCAGTATTGATATCGGCTCTGACGGGGTGGTTGATGTTACCAAAGTTGGGGCATCCGGAAGGTTAGTGCGAGATTAGTTTGTGAAGAGAAAGACAGATGAGTGTTACTTTAGACGGACAAAATTTGTTTGACGAACAGCAGTTAGAGATTGAGCAGGACAGTCTTAACCGAGACTCGATAGAGAGAGCGGTGGCGGGATTGGATGGTGTGCTCAGTGTTGATATGGGTGGACGTACCAGGAAGATAAGACAAAGAGGTACACTGCGGGCAAGAAGCCGAACGCAGATGAATGAAAGAATCAATGTAATATCGGCAAATATGGACGGCAATACACACACGCTGGTAACCGGCGACGGCGACAAATTTGATAATCTTCGGATGGATTCTTTCAAAGTGAGTAAAGAGCGGGCAGGTGGCGGCGGTATAGTTGCTGATTATGAAATCGTTTATACACAGTTAGTTTGATAGCGTACAGCGTATAGCGGATAGAAAAGGAAAAAGCAGTAATGGGACTTATCAGCAGTGGGGTAGAAAAGGTCAGAGCGTTTGAATTGCCGGCTGGTATTTGGGCGGACGGCGAGTGTGTCGAAGCCCCGCGAGTAGCACTGGTGAAGTGGTCCGCCAAGGCGAATCTGAGCGATATGTTTTATCAGGTTTATGTCAACGGCCAATATGCGGGGACAACAATTGACAATCAGCAAAGGCAAATGATTGTTCCGATACCTACCTCTCTTGAGTCGGCGGTTCGCATAGAAGTCTTTGCCGTTGAGCCGGAAGAGGCGGATATCGATTTCAGCAATGAGCTTATCCGGCCTCCGATCAACAGCGGGAGGGTGAGAATAAGTTTGTTGCGGAGCCAGAAGCTGCCGAGTGATGCAACTGCTGAAGTCTATTTTGACAACGGGACAGGCGAAATTGATTACGATGAGCCGCTGAGCGATTCGCCGATAAGGATTTGGCCTGCCTGGCAGGATAAAGCCGGTTTCGGGATGAGCAGATTCGGTGTTGGTGATTTCGGTTATGAGTCGGCAGCAGCGGTTGGATTTGGGAAGGGCAGTTTCGGGCACGGTCAGTTTGGCCTTGATGCCGATACGATTGAGTGGATAAGCCCGCCGCTCCAAACGGGCGTTTACAAGTTTAGTGTTAAGATTACCGATGAGGCAGGTAATGAAAGCAGTGCCAGCGAAACTGAACCAATCACGGTAATACCGGCGGCAAGGCCCGCTGAGCAAGTAAGCATTTCTTCATTTGATAAACAGACGAATCAATTGGTATTGAGTGTCTCATAAAAGAGTAACAAGGAGAATATTATGGCTGAAGTATATCCATCTGATAATGAGCTGTTAAACATACAGTCTGACAGTGAGACTGGTGTTGAGTATATAGCAACCGGTACGGCGCCTTACTATCTGGAGTTTCGAAAATTGCTGTATCGGCTATCGTTAGCTACACGGCGAGCAAACGACTTGAGAGTCTATGACGAGGGCGGGCTGGACGTTGGCGTAAAAGCTGGCAAGTTCTGGTTAGATACGGAGCTGATAAGCTATGCTGGTTCGTCGGGTAATACTTTAGCGGATGACAAGCAAAATATTTACGTTTATCTGACTTCGTCCGGTAGTCTCGTAACCGATGAATACAACAGCTTTCCTGATATGGTAACTACGCCACATATTCGGCTGGCGATAGTAAGCACCTCCGGCGGAGACATCGACTCGATAACCGATTGTCGAGCGGGCCATAATGCTGTGGTGCCATACGGAGCCGGTGGTGTGAAAAAGGCCATCGAAGCACATACCAGCGATGACACACTCACGGCAGCAGAATCCGGCAGTATTCACAGTAACCTTGGCGCCACCGAGACAGTTACACTTACGCTGCCTGCTTCGGCACCTTCGGGGACGGTATTTAGCTTTGCAGTCCAGGCCGCTTATGAGCTACGTATTGACCCCGGTACGGCAACAATCCGAGACGACAGCGGCCAGACAGCAGGCAAATATAAATCAGCTAATGCGGTCGGAGAATGCCTTAGACTCGTAGCTGATTCCAATGGCGATTGGGCAACGATTGCCAAGAACGGGACCTGGACCGAGGAGGCGTAAATATGCTTATTTCCACAACCAAACCACCAGCCGGCTCTGTTGGATTAAAAGAAGTCAATAAAGGTTTTTGTGCTGTTTCAATTGGAGCACAAGGATTGTATCCAAGAAGGCATTATGTTCCGAAACTCATCGAACCTTTCGATGATACTTCTTTGTGGGATACCGGCTACTATACAACCAAGTCAGCGGATACCGACAATTATTTATGTTCAGCGGCGGCAACTCCACAAGCGATGAAGTGTACAAAGCAGTCCGGGGCTGCGTCATCCTTTACGACCAAAACGATTACCGAGATTGATTTAACTAATACCCTGGTATATGTACGTTTCTATGTGCACGAGGGCAGTGGCAGTTCGTCCTATGAGAAAATCGACAAGCTCGACATTATCGTTGGTGACAGTACCTTTTCAAATTGCCAGATGATGTTGCTTGCCGAGAGTGGTTATATAACAGGCCCCGGCTGGTATGAGAGAATTATTGCCCCGAAGATGGGCAACATGGACGCCGGGACCTACCCGTTATGCTGGGAGCATGTTACGAAGCTTCGCGTTCGGATTGATTCGGCAGGAAACGATGATACGCCTGCGGTAACCTGGGATAAAATAATGTTCATTCCTCATCTGGCTCAATCCCAATATGCTATCGCTCTGGATGATGGCTTCGATGATGATTATAAATTTGCAGCTTATTTGAGTGCGAAGGGGATTAGAGGTACATTCTTTATCATCCCTTCCAAAATTGGAACGAGTGGTTATTTGACATTAGAACAACTTCATCAGATACATAATGCTGGTCATTTGATAGCCAATCATAGCTGGAGCCATAAATGTTTGAAGACGGATAATCTCACTGCTGCCGAATTTATTGAAGAGATTACAAAAGCAACCGACTGGATGTGTACTAATGGTTTTGCGGACGGGGCGAGGATATTTGCTCTGCCAGGAGGAACTGCTAACTGGGAGGATGGGTTTAACAGCATTTATAGAGAAAGATGGTTTGACCTGTTGCGGCTTTCAACAAGCTGTCACGATGTGGGTTTTTTTGACCCAACGATACAATGGATTAATTCATTTGATGATACAACAACTGCAGAATCCCAAGTCAATAAAGTAATAAATGCGGGTACGATTGTGATTACAGCATGGCATTCTGCAAACGAAGGAACATCATATACGTGGGCCGACTGGAAAACGCATATTGACAATGTGGCAGCAAAACGGGACGCAGGAAGTCTCGATATAGTAACTATGGCAGACTTGTTGGGTATAGGAGTCTAAGTACCAAGGGGCATAAAATGGCGAACGAAATACATGTAGATTACACGTCCGGCAATACGCTTTATGCGGTTGTTCGTAACAGTGTGGGAGAAGTCTGGTACGCTGGAGGGCAAGTCTTTGAGTCTTGGGGGACGGGCAGCCGTGCTGCGGACGATTACGACATATCCCTTACAGACAAGAGTGGCAACAGGTATGTGGGTAGCTTTGATAGTAATATCCCTGCAGGCAGATATTCCATTCAGATATTCTCACAGGCCGGTGCCAATCCTGCTGATAGTGACGACCTTGTGGGAGGTGGCAAAATTGTATGGTCTGGGGTAGGCGAAGTGACCAGTGATAAATTGCTTGCCAACAAAGCTGTCCAAAACAAATCGACCGGGGAAATCAAATACTACGACAACGACGGGCAAACTGTCCTTTTAACTCATACCCCTACCGATGCTGCAGCGACTATCACAAGGACGCCGAACTGATAAAAACTATAAGAGTTATGCAAAGTATGCCTAACCTCGATTTTGCAGAAGACTTGAAGAAACTATAAACATCAAGGAGATACAAAATGGGTAGTTTTGCGGATTATTGGGAAAATGAGATTTTAGACCATCTTTTTGGCAAAGATAATTATACACCACCTACCATCTATGTCGGATTATCAACAGCAGACCCTACCGATGACGCATCCGGACTGGCTGAGCCAAGTGGTAATTCTTACGCACGAGTTGCCACTGCCGGTGCTGATTGGAATGTTGCATCCGGTGGAGCGATTGCCAACGCCAATGATATTACTTTCCCAGAGGCAACCGGTAGCTGGGGAACGATAACCCACTTTGCCTTATTTGATGCCGTAAGCGCTGGCAATATGTTAGCTCACGGTGCCTTAAGTGTATCCAAGTCAATCAGTAGTGGAGATACAGCTAAATTTGCGTCGGGAGACTTGGATGTAACCTTAGATTAAGCCCCCGCCTTTTAGCTTCGCAAAACGAAGAAGCGGGGAAAGGAGATTAGCTAATGGCCACTATAAAGAAACAATGGGCTTCACAAAGCCAGATAATTGGGACAGGTGATGGTTACGTAACCTTGTCTGGAACCACAGAATCATATTCTTCAGATGTTGACCTCGAAACAAACGGCTATGAAGGAGCTCACGTTATCGTAGAAATCAACTACGATACAAGCCCCACCGACGAGGTTAAGATTAAGTTGTACGGTTCTCTCGATGGTACTAACTACGATGATACGCCCTTATGGGAAATGCAGGGAGATAAAGGCGTTGACCCGCAGCAGTTGAGCTTCATTATCAAAGACCTCGCACACTTCAGGATCAGCGTGCAGCAAACTGGTTCAACGGACAGTCACGATGTGCGAGCATACGTCCAGTGCTGGAACTATCAATCAACATAAGCGTTTAATTATGATTAGAATTGGAGTCAGATAAGTGCTGCTTAAACCTATAAGAGGGTTACGATTAAACAAGAGCCACCCGCTTGCTCGTGGTTTGGTTGGATGCTGGCTGTGCAATGAAGGAACAGGAGATACAGTCTTTGATTTGAGTGGGAATGGTAATACAGGGACTTTGCAAGCTGATGCTCATTTTGTTCCTGGTAAATTCGGCTTTGCTTTGGGTTTTGATGGAACTGGAGATTATGTTGGAGATGATACTCAGTTAGTTTCAGCTTATCCTTTTACATTTTCCGCATGGGCATTTAAGAATGATAATGGAGGGAATGGAAATATAGTAGGATTGTTTGATGCGAGTGCGGTAGATGTAATATATGCTGTATATATTGATAGTGTAGGCATACCGACAATTTACGGAAGAAATAGTGGCGAATTTACGCTAAAAGCGGGTACTACAGATGTAAGAGATGCTTGGCATCATATTATTGCTATTTTTAATAGTGCCACCGATAGAATGCTTTATGTTGATGGTGTCTTAGAGGTTTCTGATTCTGTATTAGTTAATTATAATTCTAATGTTGATAGATGGGACATAGGAAGACTGGGGGATGATACTGCTACTGCATATTTCGACGGCACAATTGACCACGTATTGCTTTATAACCGTGCCCTTACCGCTCAGGAAATCGGCCGGCTCTACCGAGAGCCGTTCTGTATATTTGACAGAGGAATAAGACCGGAGTTGATAGGCGGTCAAATCGTCAATCTTGCAGGCACTTCTGCGGCTCTGTCTTCCTTAAGCGCAACAGCAAAAGCAACGCGAAAAGTCAGTGGAACTGTAGCAAGCATCTCTGATGTCGAGGCGCTACTAAATTCAATTCGTGACCGACTGGAAACAGAAAGGGATTGGTTAAGAGAGGCGCTCTTTAATGGAATGACTGCCAATGCTTTTAAGCTGGGCACGACATTGAGTTTGGGTTGGTTCTGGGTTCGCATTGCCGGTTGCTCTGTGCTCTACCGCGGCTCCGGTATGGGAGAAATAGATTTTGTGAACATATTGGCTGTGGCCGAGAGTGAAGCTTGCGAGATATCACCGCCCAGCTACATTTCACACAGCAGCGGTTCGACATACTTTTATGTTATTCGTCGGTTCAACAACTGCGGTTATCAAGAACACACCCTGGCTGCTGCGGTGAAGGTTTCGATAGATTCAAACGGTAATCTGGCGGAGCAGCAGCCGAATAATATTTTCAGTTCAAAAGTCGAACAAGTGAACGGCAACAAGATACAGCTTGTTTGGTTCTATTGCCCCCTCGCACAAAAGTCACAGCCGGTATGTTTCAATGTTTATTATGATGACCGAACAGGGCAAATCGACTACCAAAACCCTCTTGCTACAATCGGTTATAAGGGGCGAAAGTTCTACAGCCACCAAACTAGCGCACTGGAAGCAGGCAAATACTTGTTTGCTATAAGACCTGAAGATGCTGGCGATATAGAGAATAGTTCTTTAGCGCGGCTGAGAATCCAGCTTGACACCTTAAATCCTGACGCGATTGATATTTTAAGGGCTGAAGCTGTTTGATACTCGATGCCGGATGCTCGATACTCGTCGAGAATCGAGTATCAAGAAACGAGGTGCAGGATAAACTATGTCCAACAGAATCGACTTTTTCCAATCGGCACAAACACGACTGGCACTTCCGGCCGCTTCTATCTCAATCTTAATCGATGGGATGTTGTGTCCGGTGCTGGAGCCGGTAGAGATTATACGCGGTGGTTGGCCGGAATTTAGCTGGGCCAGATTGGCTTACAACCCCGCTGCGTACCCAGGTTCTGGCTTAGCGGTTGTTGAAGAGATTGAGACCTTATTTGCTATGGGAAAGACTGTTTGCATCCGGCAATATTTTAATGGTGTCCCGCCGGGTGCAGCAGCTTTTAGTTTCCCAATCTTTTGCGGTCAAATAGAAAGCATCGATACAAAGTTGGCGCCCGACGGTGAAAAGGTAGAAGTAGTAGCGAGAGATTTCAGCGCGAATTTAAAGCGGGTCTCAGTCTATGGCCAGCGTCTGGCAGAGGCAGGCAATTCCAGTGTGTTTTTGGCTGGTCTTGATACAAC
>Ga0209979_1000879_pt1 | contig 36294 bp, 33 predicted proteins | sample AnhtaG_FD_183114 | JGI IMG/M metagenome (GOLD analysis project Ga0209979, IMG submission 183114) | Deep subsurface microbial communities from Anholt, Denmark to uncover new lineages of life (NeLLi) - Anholt_01485 metaG (SPAdes) (version 2) | ecosystem: Environmental > Aquatic > Marine > Oceanic...
TTTGCTGGTGGTGATGCAGTTACCGGGCCAGCCACAGTAATCGAGGCTATGGCAGCAGGTGAGAAAGCAGCGATATCCATAGACAGGTATCTCAGAGGACAAGATATGACAGAAAAGCGTTTCCGAGAGCCACGCAAACGGGCTGAAGAGGCCTGGAAAGAGGAAACAGAGGCGACGACGGAGCGACGCCTTGAGATACCTCAGCTGCCTATCAAGGAACGACTATGTGACTTTAGACAGGTTAACTTGGGTTTCTCAGAGGAGATGGCTGTTAAAGAAGCTAAGCGATGTTTGAGATGCGATCTCCGGAAATGATGGAGGTTGAACAATGGCCAGAGTCTCTCTAACTATAGATGGCAACAGGCTCGAAGTCGATGCAGGGGCCACCATTTTACAAGCTGCAAAAGGCGCCGGAATTGAGATTCCCCATTTATGCTATTTAGAAAGCCTCCCGCCCAGTAGTGCCTGCCGTCTATGCGTCGTCGAAGTCGAGGGGGCAAGGAATCTGGTAGCATCCTGCTCCTACCCGGTGGTCACCGACATGGTGGTCAGAACTAACACGGAGAGAGTTGCCAAGGCAAGGAGGCTGGCGCTGGAACTTCTCCTCTCTGACCACCCCTTTGATTGCATGACCTGTGAAAAGAGTGGTGCCTGCGACCTCGAGAGATACGCCTATGAGTTGGGTGTCTCCACTACCAGATTTCAAGGAGAGAAACATGCCTATCCCATAGACGAGACCAATCCGTTCTTCGTGAGGGACTATAACAAGTGTATCCTATGCGGGAGGTGTGTTACTGCCTGCAATGAAGTCCAATTCGTCGAGGCCATCGATCTCACTCACCGTGGGTTTAACACCAGAGTAGCTGCTCCCTTCGATAGGCCTCTGCAGGAGAGCACATGCATTTTTTGCGGTCAGTGTGTTGCCGTATGTCCGGTAGGCGCTCTCACTGAGAAGCTGCGCAGATTTAAGGGGCGGGAATGGGAGCTGAGGAAGGTCGCCACTGTTTGCCCCTACTGTGGTGTGGGCTGCAATATCGAACTTAGTGTTAAGGACGATCGCATCATTAAGGTTACCTCGCCAGCGACAGGTGTTGTAAACGAGGGCAGGCTTTGCGTCAAGGGAAAGTTCGGCTTCGACTATGTAAACAGCCCAGACAGGCTAACCACGCCTCTCATCAGGGAGGGAGGGAAAGACGGCAGATTCAGAGAGGCCAGTTGGGAGGAAGCTTTGGATGTAGTGGCAAGTAGGCTGAGACAGATCAAAGAGGAATCAGGCCCGGATAGCCTCGCTGTCACAACCTCCGCCAAGTGTACCAATGAGGAGAATTACTTGTTGCAGAAGTTTGCCCGAGCGGTTTTGGGTACCAACAATGTCGATCACTGTGCAAGGCTTTGTCACGCTTCTACCGTTACTGGTCTGGGGATGGCCTTCGGCAGCGCAGCAATGACCAACTCTATAGGTGAGATAAGGTATGCAGATTGTATTTTTATCATCGGCTCCAACACCTCTGAGAATCACCCAGTAATTGCCCTAGAAGTAAAGGAAGCAGTTAGGCGCGGTGGGGCTAAGTTAATAGTCGCCGACCCCCGCAAAATAGAGATGGTCGAATTTGCTGATCTTTGGCTGAGGCAAAACCCCGGCACAGATGTCGCCTTAATTAATGGCATGGTTAATGTGATCATTTCGGAGAATTTATATGACGCCGAGTTTGTGCGGCGCCGGACAGAAGGTTTTGAGCAACTGAAGGAGGGTATCAAGGATTACCATCCTTCCTATGTGGCGCAAATAACTGGTGTCCCGGCCGATGACTTGTGCAAGGCAGCACGCACCTATGCTCGGTCTCCAAGAGCTTCCATCCTCTACGCCATGGGCATTACTCAGCATGTTGCCGGCACCGACAATGTTTTAGCCTTGGCTAATCTGGCCCTGCTGACAGGCAACTTGGGAAAGGAAAGCAGTGGAGTGAATCCATTAAGGGGGCAAAACAATGTCCAAGGTGCTTGCGATATGGGAGCATTGCCCAATTTCCTTCCCGGCTATCAGTTGGTGGTAGATAAAGATGTTCGTGGTAGATTTGAGGAGGCTTGGCAGACGCCACTTCCCGACCAGCCAGGATTGACCCTTATGGAGATGATGCACGAGGCCGAGGCCGGGGAGATCAAAGGGATGTATATCATGGGTGAAGACCCTGTCCTGTCCCATCCCAACAGTGCTCGGGTGGTCAAGGGTTTGAAAAACCTGGATTTCCTAGTGGTTCAGGATATCTTCCTCAGTGAGACAGCAAAACTTGCCGATGTCGTACTACCTGGGGTCAGCTTTGCCGAGAAAGATGGCACCTTTACCAATACTGAAAGGCGGATACAACGTGTGCGCAAGGCCATTGAGCCCATAGGGGAGAGCAGGGCTGATTGGTTAATAATATCTGAGCTAGCTAGCAAATTGGGGCACCCCATGAGATATGAGGGACCCGAAGTAATAATGGATGAAATTGCCTCTCTCACCCCCATTTATGGGGGCGTGCACTACGATAGACTTAATGGAAGGGGGCTACAATGGCCTTGCCGCGATAGGCAAGACCTTGGAACAAGATATTTGCACAAGGACCAGTTCCCTAGGGGGTTGGGCAAATTCCACCCCATTGGCTACCAAGAGCCCTCCGAATTACCTGATGATGAGTATCCTTTCATTTTATCCACGGGAAGAGTGCTATTCCACTGGCATGGTGGAACTATCAGCAGGCGTTCGACCGGCCTTACCGCGATCTACCCTGAAGCAAAAGTGGAAATCAATCCTCAGGATGCAGAAGTGCTGAGGTGCTCGGACGGAGACTTGGTTCAAGTAGTTTCCAGACGAGGAAAAGTCATTGCGAAGGCCATGGTAACAGACAGGTCGCCCCAGGGCGTGGTCTTTATGACCTTCCATTTTAGAGAAGCAGCTGCAAATCTTTTGACGGTTGACACCTTGGATCCCGTTGCTAAAATCCCTGAATTTAAGATATGTTCCGTACAAATAAATAAGTGTAGCTAGGAGGAAACAAAAAGACAAAGAAAAGAAGAGGAGTGCGGCCTGCTTAATATCCTGGTAAACAAGTCAAACCAAGCTTTATTTCATTCGCCGAAGCGGGAGATTCCCTTAATATATGGCGGCCGCGAAAGATCATCAAAGGGAGTGTTCGAACGGACTGTGCCTCTCAAAGCCAACTCAAGGATTAGAGAATCCTAGCGAAGGAGAGGAGATAAGCATGAGTAAAGAGGCACTGTTAGCAGTACTGGATAGGGCGGCTGATGATTATGACTTCATAGCACAATTGACGTATGAAGGTTCTAAGGCACTCAAAGATTACGACCTGACTAGGGAGGAGAAGGCAGCACTTCTGAGTGGGGACATTAATTGGATAGAGAGACAAGTCGGTAAGTTGGACGAGCGGATGAGCACGTGGCTGAAATTGAGACTCCAACAAGAAATATGGTAGGGTTGTAGTCTGCATTTCTATATTGCTGGGGCCTAATATCAGGGGGCTTATTGGTCCGACCCTGCGGTGCGCTCTAAGAAAGAAGGGCCCTTCCAGATTTGTGTAGAGCGGCTATAGCTGTAGCCCGCAGCGACGCCGAAGAGCCATGCTGGCCGCCGCCGCATTGACCTGCCACCGTCACTGGCCTTAGTGCTACGCGAGCACGGAGCGGAGCAGGAAGCGCAGCGGGCAATGCTTGGAAAGACCCTGACAGAGAAGGACTTTGTTTTTGCTCATCCCGATGGCACTGCGTGGGATCCCAGCACCATCACCCATGCCTTCAAGAACATCATTCGCAAAGCGGGGCTGCCCCGTGTCCGTCTGCACGACCTCCGCCATACTCATGCCACCCTGATGCTGAAGGCTGGCGTCCACCCTAAAATAGTGAGCGAACGGCTAGGGCACACAAATATCGGCATTACGCTCGACACTTATTCACACGTCGTGCCTGGACTTCAGCAGGCAGCAGTGAAGTGTTTTGACGACATGCTGGAATCAACCCCCCGGATGCATGACTACATGGGAAAAATGTCGGCAAAATGTCGGCAACATGGCCCGGACCAGGTACGCGCCCGAAGGGATTCGAACCCCCGACCCTCGGTTCCGAAGACCGATGCTCTTGTCCGCTGAGCTACGGGCGCTCTTTTCAAACTAGGGCAAGGAAATTAGGCTAAAGTAGGAATGGCTATCGAGCAGCGGCTTTAATTGGAAAGATTTAAAATAAGCTAACAAACCCGCTGGCATTTCACTGACCATAGCCCAAAGTTTGAAAAAGGGTGAGCGGAGGGATTCGAACCCTCGATCTCCAGGGCCACAACCTGGCGCCTTAACCTCTCGGCTACGCCCACCGTTTCTACGCCATTTTAACATAGAAGAGGCTGCATTTCAAAGCATTTGACTCAGCCGCCCTGTTTCCACCATGCTTACCAGAGCTACTGCCAATCTGGGGTCGAACTGCTTCCCCGCCTCCCCCCTCAATATCTGAAGAGCCTCCTCTTGAGATAGATGACCACGGTAGGGGCGGTCACTGGTGAGGGCATCATAGGCATCCACTACTGCCATGATGCGGGCTGCTATGGGAATGTCCTCCCCTGCCAGCCCATCAGGATAGCCCTTCCCGTCGTATCGCTCGTGGTGGTGGCGAATGACCTCCACAATCAGCCTGTCCTGCTGCAGAGGCCTACAGATCTTTTCTCCTACAACAGTGTGGGTCTTTACCTGGTCGAATTCCTCTTTGGTGAGGGGGCCTGGCTTGAGGAGAACCGTCTCACTGACCCCGATCTTGCCCACATCGTGAAGGATCGCCGCCTTCCGCAGAACTTCCAGCTCCCATAGAGCGAGCCCCATCTCCTTTCCCAGGCGTAAAGCGTAAGTTGCTACTCGCTCAATGTGACCTTCAGTATAGGGGTCCTTTGCTTCGATGGCGGTGGCCAGGGCGAGCATGGTATTCTCCACATTGACCAGCTCGTCATTTAGACGTTTTACCCGCACCAGGGACCTTACCCTGGCGAGGAACTCCACGCAATTTATCGGTCGATGAAGGAAATCGTCGACGCCAGCCTCAAAGCCCCTCACCTTACATTCCGATTCATCGACAGGGGTGACAAGGATCACAGGGATCAGCCTCGTCTCCTCCTTTCTCTTTAACAGGGAGCACACCTCGAATCCGTTCATCTTGGGCATCATGGCATCGAGAAGGACTATGTCCGGAGACTCCTCCTCAACCTTAATCAAGGCCTCCTCACCATTGGAGGCGGTGATCACCTCGTATCCGGCCATACTCAACAGCGCCTGGATCAATTCAAGGTTTTCCTTGGAGTCGTCAACCGCCAAAACCTTTGCTCGTTTCTTCTCCCCAAATGGCTCCATCATACCTTACCTCGTATGGCTTACTTCTTTGGTCAGGATGGGAAGTAATTTATCATAGGTGACATCAAGGGCTTCAGGGATCAGTCTCGTCCCGGCAAAAACGGACATGAAATTTACATCCCCTTGCCAGCGAGGGACCACATGCATATGAAGGTGATCGGCGATGCCCGCCCCGGAGACCTTTCCCAGGTTCATGCCAATATTGAAGCCCGCTGGCGATAGAGCCTTACTTAGTGCTGCCACGCTCACCCGAGTTAGGGCCATCATTTCGCAAAGCGACTTGTCATCCAATTGCTCCAGGCTGGCCATATGGTAGTAGGGTGCGATCATCACGTGACCGTTGGTATAGGGGAAGAGGTTAAGCATAATATAGCAGTTAGCACCCCGGTAAAGGATGTAGTTCTCTCTATCCTTCTCCACAGGGTCCTGCTGCTTGATACAAAGCAGGCACCCCTGAGGCTTTTCCCCTAAAATGTAACCCATGCGCCAGGGTGTCCATAAGGTCTTGATGGGCTTCCCTCATTGACCAGAGATTATTCGCCGTCGTAAGATAAGGAAAACATAGGAATTTTAACACGTTTTCCTCTGTAATTCAACATAACACTGAAAGAGGTTGGGTTGAGAATTGTGCTCTGCCAAACGGCGTATGAGCATATCGGAGCCTAGATTGCCCTTACCTGGGGGCTGTGGTAACATATTCCGATGACCTATTGCAAACTCTATGCTAGATGCACCGCCAGGGAGTTCGTGGAATTTTGGGAGAGTTTCTACCAGAGCAGGATTTCGGATGAGGTTTATCAGGCCAACCTAAGCATGGGAGGCGAGCTGAGCAAGGAGAACATCTGCCTTCTCTGGAGGTGGAAGAACGAGCGCTACGGTTCGCCCCTGATCGAGCCGACGCAGGCGATTCTAGGCGAGATCAATGCCTTCAGGAGGCTTGAGCATGTAGACGAGCCCGGCGAGCGGAAATTCTGGCAAAAGGTTGCCACGATTACGCAGCGAATAGTATGGCAGGTTTTCCTGTTTCATATGGCACGGCCGCTGGATTATCCCATCTTCGATCAGCACGTGATGAGGGCTTATCTCGCCCTTACCAGGGGCTATCTCTACCGTAACCCCAGAGAAGCTATCGAGCCCTGTCGCAGTTATGAAAGGTTTTGCTCAGCCTATAGCGGTTACAGGAGCTTCTTTTTCGATCTGGTGAAAGAGGCAGGTGCTTCCGAGCTCAAGGCGGTGGATCGGGCGCTCTGGGCCTTTGGCCGGCATCTGAAAAGGCTCCACAGGGTGGACGGACCTCTATTAATAGGAGACAATTGATGAGCGACGCCCCTTCACCATCCCGTGTGCCGAGGAGGACTGGCATCGCCAACCTCCCCCTTCATTATGGCAAGATGCCTCGCTGGCTCTTTGAGAGGATGACGAAACTCGCCAGGGAGATCTCCAGCGCCATCGTGGTTGAGTTTGGTCCTGAGGAGATGCTGAGGCGGATGGCAGACCCCTATTGGTTTCAGGCCTTTGGTTGCCTCCTTGGATTCGACTGGCACTCAAGCGGTGTCACCACCACCCTTTGCGCCGCCCTTAAAGAGGGGATAAGAGGGCTGGAGCAGGACCTGGGTCTATTTGTCGCCGGCGGGAAGGGTCGAACCTCAAGGCAGACCCCAGCCCAGATAGAGGGCTTCGCCCCCTTTGTCTCCGCTGATACCTCAAAACTGGTCTATGCCAGCAGGATGGCGGCCAAGGTGGACAGCGTTGCCCTTCAGGATGGCTACCAGCTCTACCACCATGCCTTCCTCTTCACCTCCGAGGGGGCCTGGGCAGTGATCCAGCAGGGGATGAATGAGACCACCCGTTATGCCCGAAGATACCACTGGCTGGGGGAGGAGATCGAGGATTTTGTATGCGAGCCCCATGCTGCCATCTGTTGCGATCACCGGGGGCAGGTTCTCAACCTGACCGCCAGCGAAAGCACCTCAGCAAGGACAACCATCGTCCAGATCGCCGCCGAGGAGAGGCCGGAAAATATTTTGAACGATCTGAAGAGGATAAAGAGCCTCGACCTACCACCCCGTCACTATCTCACCTTGGAGGATATCCATCCTGAGAGGCTGGAAAAGATATTCTTCCTCGCCCGTGAGCGAAAGCCCCAGAGCTTCGAGGAGCTTATCGGGCTTGAGGGGGTAGGTCCCAAGACCCTTCGTGCCTTAAGCCTAGTGGCGGAGCTGGTTCACGGGGTGCCCTCCAGTTTTCGAGACCCAGTGCGCTATAGCTTCGCTCACGGTGGCAAGGATGGCATCCCTTATCCCGTGGACCGTGAAACCTACGATAAGAGCATCGAGTTCCTCGCCCTGGCGGTGCGAAAGGCAAAGCTCGGTAGAAGAGAGACTGCGGAGGCACTAAGAAGGCTGGGCGGACTCCAACCCTACAGAGGAGGCAAGGCGTGGATGTATTTCAAGCGATAAGGGAGCGCAGGAGCATTCGCAAATATAAGCCTACCCCGGTGAGCGAGGAGAAGCTCAACGCTGTCCTGGAGGCAGCTCGCTGGGCACCCTCATGGGCCAACAGCCAGTGCTGGAATTTCGTGCTGGTGCGCGACGCCGAGACCAAAGAGAGACTGAGAGAAACCCTCACCACCACCAACCGGGGTATCCCAGCAATGAAAAGCGCTCCCATCGTGATCGTGGCCTGCGCCGAGAAGGGGAGGTCCGGCTATTCCAGGGGGTCGGTAGCCACCGATAAGGGCGAATGGTTTATGTTCGACGTCGCCCTGGCGATGCAGAATTTGACCCTGGCGGCCCATGCCCTCGGCCTGGGCACACTACACGTAGGGCTCTTCGATGCCCCCAAGGTGGCAGAGATCATCGATGTACCCACTGGGGTGGAGGTGGTGGAGATGATGCCCCTGGGCTACCCCGATGATAGTCCCGGTGTCCCGTGGAGGAAGGAGCTAGCCGAGTTCGTTTTCTTCGAAAAATATGGAAATCGTGAGGGTGGGTTCTAGCTTGTATGATGTAGTGATTGCGGGTGCTGGTGCTGCGGGCAATTATTTGGCCTATAAACTGGCTGGCCTGGGTTATAAGGTGGTGGTTTTCGAGGAGCATGAGAGGATCGGCGAGCCAGTTCAATGCACTGGAATCATTGGAGCGGAATGCCTGGATCGCTTCCCCCTTTTTGAGGGCGCCGTTTTAGGAGAGGTGAGCTCGGCTAAATTGTTCCGCCCATCAGGAAAGGAGCTGAGGGTATCGAGGGATAGCGTTCAAGGATATATTGTGGATCGCGCTGCCTTCGATCGGGGGCTGGCAGAGAAGGCTCAGCGGCAGGGGGCACAATATCTTCTGGGCAGCAGGGTAGAGGATATGGCAGTCCTCGATAATCGCGTTAGGATTGAAACGGCGGGTGCGGAAACTTTCGAGGCCAAAACGGCGGTCATCGCCTGCGGGTTTGGTTCCAAGCTCCCCCAGAGACTGGAGCTGGGGGAGGTGGGGGACCTTATTATGGGAGCCCAGGCTGAGGTGAGCGTTGATGACATCGAGGAGATAGAGGTTTATTTCAATCAGGGGGTGGCGCCGGGATTTTTTGCCTGGTTTGTGCCCACCACTGAGGGGAGGGCGCTGGTGGGGCTCTTCTCGCGACGAAACCCGGGCACAAATCTAAGGGATCTTCTGGAATCCCTCTTTCGCCAGGGCAAAATAGCCACCCCTGAGGTGAAGATCAGCTATGGAGGGATTCCACTGAGGCCGCTGCCCAAGACCTACCTAAGAAGGGTGATCGTGGTCGGCGATGCCGCAGGGCAGGTGAAACCCACCACCGGTGGCGGGATATATTACGGTCTTCTCTGTGCCGAGGTAGCGGTCGATACCCTCCATCGTGCGCTCTCCACCGATCGATTCTCGGAGAGGCTCTTTTCCCGCTATCAAAAGGAATGGAAGCAGAGGATAGGGAGGGAGCTAAGGACTGGCTATTTCGCTCGCCGGCTTTATGAGAGACTCACCAACCACCAGATCGATAAGATATTTGATATCATTGAGTCCAGGGGCATCCACCAATCATTGCTCCAATCGCCCGATCTATCCTTCGACTGGCATGGCGATATCATCGTAGAGGGGTTAAAGCATCTGGCGCCTTGGCGCCGCCTTTTTGGTTGGCCCAGGAATATCCCGGGAGGGAAGCGGTGAAGGTTCTAGTCACCGGAGGAGCGGGTTTTATCGGGTCCCATCTCGTGGATTGCTTGATTGAGCGGGGCTATGAGGTGGTGGTGGTCGATAATCTATCAGCAGGCTCTCGTGAGAACGTTAACCCTGGCGCCACCTTCTATGAATTAAACATCGGCGACCGGGGGCTAGCGGAGGTCTTCGAGCGGGAAAGGCCGGAGGTGGTAAGCCATCACGCCGCTCAAATTGATGTCAGGAGGTCGGCGGCGGAGCCCCTCTTTAATGCCCAGGAAAACATCTTGGGCAGCCTTAATGTCATCATCAACTCGGTTGGCTTTGGGGTTAGAAAGCTTATCTACGCCTCCTCCGGTGGGGCGGTCTATGGTGAGCCACGATATTTGCCCGTAGATGAGGATCACCCCATAAATCCACTCTCCCAATATGGGGTATCGAAGCATACTGTAGAACATTACCTTTACCTCTACGCCCGTCAATACGGGCTCAGCTATGTGATATTAAGATACCCCAATGTTTACGGTCCCAGGCAGAACCCCTATGGAGGGGCCGGGGTTATCGCCATCTTTGCCCGCCAGATGCTCCAGGGGGAGCGTCCCACCATCTTTGGCCCAGGGGATAAGACCCGGGACTACACCTATGTTTCCGATGTGGTGGAGGCCAACATCTCGGCCATGGAGTGGGGAAGGAACGCTATCTACAATATCGGAACGGCAGTGGAGACCTCGGATAGGGAGGTATTTGATCTTGTGGCTCAGGCCGTTGGCTATAAGGGCTCCCCAATCTATGTGCCGCTTCGACCGGGTGAGATTCAAAGGATATGCCTCAACTGGGGCAAGGCTCAAAGAGAGCTGGGCTGGCACCCGAAGACCCCCCTAAAGGAAGGGATTCAGAGGACGATAGAGGGCTATAGGCAGGAAGGCGATGAAAGCCGCCACTGATTGTTATGGGTGCCTGCGCCGATTGGTGCACCAGGCGGCAGCGCTGGCAACAAGCGACCTATCACTGAGATCGAAAGCGATACGGGAAGGGCTGAAGATAGTTGAGGAGAATTTCTCTTACGACAGGATTCCCATCACCATTGCCACGGAGATTCATAGAGCGGTCAAGGAAATAACAAGAAACCCCGATCCCTACAGGGGGATGAAAGACGAGGAGATAAGGATTTCCAGGGAGTTGTGCCAGGAGACGAGCCTTGGTCAAGATTTCAAAGGCCTTCTTCAGCTCTCCGCTTTAGGGAATACCATGGATTTCTTCACGGATTTCGATACCATTAGAAGAGACATGAGAGGGGCGGTGGAATTTGCCCGAGACGACTCAGCTAGGTTCGAAGGAAAGCTTAGGCAGGCGAACAAGGTCCTCTATCTAGCCGACAATGCCGGGGAGATATTTTTTGATTTGCCCCTTGTCAAATGGATGGAGAGGTTTGCCAAGGTGATATACGTGGTTAAAGAATCTCCTGCTGGAGATGATATCACCCTTGAGGATCTAAGGAGAGCCGGGTTGGAGGACGAGCTAGAGAGGGTGATAACAACGGGCACCGCCACCCCAGGGGTGGTCCTCGCTTTGGCTTCCGCTGAGTTCAAGAAGGAGCTTGAGTCGGCTGATCTGGTATTGGCCAAAGGCATGGGATACTATGAGGCACTTTCAGAGCTTCCCGCTGAGGAAAGGGTTCTCTTTTCCCTCAAGGCCAAATGTAAACCGGTGGCCGATTCACTAGGAGTGCCTCTCAATAGCTATGTGGCAATGCTTTGGTGAAGAAGGGTTACTAGTTGGTAGCGGAAAGCTTCATTTTCTATCCGGACGATTATTTCATCGGCGACCCCAGTGACTGGGGGATGCCTTTTGAAGACGTCTACTTCTCCACCGGGGACGGCTTAACCCTTAATGGTTGGTTCGTTCCGGGGGAAAAGGAGATGACATGGCTTATGTTCCCTGGCAACGCAGGGAACATAAGCTACCGGCTGGATAACTTGAGGCTCCTTCACCACAGGCTATCCCTCAACATCTTTATCTTCGACTACAGGGGCTATGGGCGAAGCCAGGGGAGGCCCTCTGAGGAGGGGACCTATCTTGATGCGGAGGCCGCTTTGACCTATCTTCGCTCTCGCAGGGACATCGACCCCGAGGCCATCATATTCTTCGGACGCTCTCTGGGATCTGCCGTTGCCGTGAATCTGGCAACCAAACACAAATGCCTGGGGCTTATTCTGGAATCGCCTCCCACCTCACTGGTGGGGATGATGAAAAGGCTCTTTCCCTCGCTCCCACCTGAGGAGCTCCCCATCAAATACGACTCCCTTTCCAAGATAAAGCGCATAAGTGTTCCTCTGCTTATTTTGCATGGGGATTGCGATGAAGTGGTCCCCTTCTTTATGGGAAGGAAATTATACGAGGCTGCCAATGAACCCAAGCAGTTCTACACCATTGAGAACGCCGGTCACAACGATACCTATATGGTTGGTGGGGAAGAATATTTCCAGGCAATTGCGAGTTTCATAGAAAGTGTGGAGACGCATGCTCCGTGACAGCTTTGACTACGTGAACCGCAAAGGGAGACGAAGCAATATGAATAGCTACCCTGCGCCCGGCAATAGCTCCTTGAGGATCTGGGAGTAGGTTTCATAAGCGCTTACATCGAAGAGGACGAAGAAAACCTCTTTTAAAGAGGTATTCTCCTCAAGGAAGGATATCACTGCTCGGAGGGCCACCTGCGAGGCCAGATCGACAGGGTATCCATAGGCACCGGTGCTTATCGAGGGGAAGGAAACACTATTCAAGCGATTCTCAACAGCCAGTTCTAGGCTCTCCCGGTAGGCGCTGGCCAGAAGCTCGGGCTCCCCACCCCCGCCCCCATGCCAAACGGGTCCCACGGTGTGGATCACATATCGGGCCTTCAAATTGCCCCCGCTGGTGATGACTGCTCTACCTGTGGGCAAAGGTCCCCTCTCCGCCCTTATCCTCTTGCATTCCTCGAGGATGGCTGGCCCTCCCGCTCGGTGGATGGCCCCGTCGACACCGCCACCACCCATGAGGCTTGGGTTGGCAGCGTTGACGATGGCATCGGTCTCCTGCTTTGTGATGTCTCCCTGAATCAGCGATAGTCGTGTCTTATTGACGATCACTTCCATGGCGAAAGTCTCCTTTCACCGTCAATTCTATGGTGGGCGACCCTAGCTGTCAACGCCTCCCCAAGCAGAGCTCCCGAGAGCAGATCTGCCGCTTGCTCCTGACCACGAAAAGGAGGTATGCTATTCTTACACCATGCCTGTAGAAAAAGGATGCAAGCTAGTTGAACAGGGCTTTGCCCCGAGCAGCTGCTCAACCTGGTATCAGGGGAGGAGGAGGGCAGCCTGCAAGGTGACGCTGAAGTGGGAGGGCGATACCCCCTACAGGCTTATAAAATCGGCGCACCTTTCCCGCCCCGAGCACTATTTTTCCATCTATCAGTCGGGGTGCAACTGGAGCTGTAAGAAATGCCATTCCTGGGAATTCACCCAGTATGCCAATGGGGAATGGATGTCAGCGCAGGATATAGCCAGAATCGCCGAGGACTACGCTCAGGTTGTCACCTATAGAGAGCCCCGGGAAAGGGCGACCTCCTTTCATGCCCTAGACCTCTGCCGATGCTGTGGCACCTGCGTCCAGATTAGTTACCTCCCCGTGGTGGAAGGAGGTAAGACAGCTCACAAGCTTTACCTCACCAAGACGGGGACGAGGTCCAAATTATGCCCCCAAAAGCTTCAGCCAGAGCAGATAGTGCTTTCGCCGCAGGGATTTGGACCGGCGAGGAACATCATCGCCTTCACCGGCGGCGATCTGGCTTGCCAGCCAGAATTCTATGCCCGGTGTGCGCAAAGGATCAAAGATTTAGGGCAAGACCTTTGGATCCTCTTTGAGACCAACGGCTACGGCTTAACGCCCCAGAACCTGGACCTCTTGAAAGAGGCGGGCATAGATGCCTTCTGGCTTGACATAAAAGCCTACGATGGTGAGGTTCACCACAGGCTCACTGGCGCCAGTAATGACTGGATCTTGAAGCTGCCAGAGGATATGCTGAAAAGGGGGTTCATCTTGGAGGTCCTTTCGCTTTATATTCCAGGTTGGGTGGAGAGCGACCAGATAGAGAGGATCGCATCGCTCCTTGCCGAGATCGACAGGGAGATTCCCTTTACCATCCTAGCCTTCTTCCCTCAATACAAGCTGCGACGCGTTCGCCCACCAAACCTTGAGCAGATGATTTCCGCATATCAGGCAGCAAAAGCTACGGGGCTGAGAAACATCCGGTTGGGAAACATCGCCACCTTTGTCAAGACGGAGGAGGATTTCGAGAGCTTGCTAACAAGCGCCCCAGAAGCTATCTAGGCTGAGCCATGGGGCGATGCCGATGGCTGCGATGTCAACAAAATGGTGTTAGAATAATGCTGCACAATTTTGGAGGAGGCCTCTATGATGGTTGACTACCTAATAATCGATGCCCATTTACACACCTACCAAAGCCCTGAGATCGGCATACAGGCAAAGCAGGGGGATACCCATACAGATTACTGTGGCACTATAGAAGAGTTACTTAACATAATGGAGAAGTCCGGGATATCCAAAGCGGTGATGGTGAACATGACGCCTGTGGTGGACATGAGGGATGCCGCCCTATCGAAGCTCCCCGAGGCGCTATCGGAGGAGCAACGCCGAGGGGCTGAAAGGGAGATAGACCTGAGAATGATCGAGAGGCTGGAGCGGCGCAACCTCTGGACCTGTGAGGTAGCGAGGGACAACCCCTGCCTTGTTCCCTTCATCGGCTTCGATCCGATCATGAGCCCCGAGCTAATGAGGAAGGAGATTTGGGACAAGGTGAAAAACCACGGAGCAAAGGGGATCAAGTTTCAGGGCGCGGTGCAACGCTTTTATCCCTACGACCGGAGGCTATGGCCGGCCTACGAAACCGCCGCCGAGCTGGGTCTGCCTGTGCTCTTCCATTCAGGAGGGGAGGAGCCGCAGGCGCAGTTTGCACTGCCCAAGCATTTCGAGGAGGTGGTTTCTCGCTTTCCTCAACTTACCGTGGTGTTGGCTCATCTGGGATGGGGCTTTTATCAACAGTCCATCAGCCTCGCTGAGAGTTGCCCTAATGTCAACTTCGACTGCAGTGCCGCCATCGGGGTAACGGAGGATGAGGGAGGGTTGTCGGATGAGGATTTGTTATCAATGATAAGAGAGATCGGTGTGCAGCGGGTGATGTTCGGCTCCGATTACCCCTGGTTTGATCCCATTCAAGGCGTTCAGCGCCTCTTAAAATTAGACCTTACAGGGGAGGAGAAGCGCCTCATCTTCAGCGAGAACGCGATAAGAATCTATGAAATCTGATATACTGTCCTACGCCGAGGTCAACAAATCATTTCAAGGAGGTCGCCATGGCAGAGGTATACTTTTTCGATTATTCTAAAGAAGAAAGTGTTTTGCGCGGAATTGCAACGCTTTTCACGCAATCAGCCCTGGTGAAGGTAATACCACAGGAGGGGTCGGTAGCGATGAAGCTACATATGGGTGAGCTGGGGAACATCACTTATATAAGGCCTATATTTGCAAGAAGGGTTGCCGATCTGATTAAGAGGGCAGGTGGGAAACCTTTCGTGACTGACACCACCTCTCTCTATCCCGGAGCAAGAAATACTCCAGATAGGTATCTGGCTACCGCCGCCTCCAACGGTTTCACTGAGGCCAGCATCGGAGCACCTATAGTCATAGCCGATGGGGAGGGAGATGAAGGCGTTGCCGTTCCTGTGAAAAGCCCTGTGGAGGGTTGTGAATTAAAGGAAACCAGGGTCGCCTCCAAAATATACCATGCCGACAGCTTGGTCGTTCTGTCCCACTTCAAAGGTCATGCGCAAACAGGCTTTGGCGGAGCTATCAAGAATCTCGCCATGGGCTGTGTAACCAAGAAGACCAAAGGTGCACTCCATAGCGTGAACACCCCAATGCTTGATGAGTCCCAATGCGATGGATGCGGCATCTGCGTTGAGACATGTCCAACGCAAGCTTTGTCCTTGGAGAACGGAAAACTGGAGCGCGATCTGAAACTTTGCCAGGGTTGTAGCACCTGCCTCTTTAGTTGCCCTGCTGGTGCCCTCTATTGGCCCCAAGGGGTCAAGGAGCAGCTTCAGATTTATATGGCTCATGCAGCTTCCGCTGTGCTGGAAAATTTCAAGGAAAAGGTGGGATTCATAAACTTCCTTCAGGATGTGACGCCGCACTGTGATTGCGCTTCCCCTTCAGGGAGGCCTATAGTGCAAGACGTGGGCATCTTAGCCTCCTTGGACCCGGTAGCGATTGATAAGGCTTCCTTGGACCTAATAGATCAAGCGCCCGTGATTTTGAGCCCTGCCCCGGCAGGCCCACCCGATCTGTTGGGGAGAATGCATGGTACGGATAGCCTGGTCCAGCTCAAGACAGCGGAGAGACTGGGGTTAGGGAGCCTGGAGTATCGATTGGTCACCCTTTAGATAGCTTGAATGTTAGGACTGGGGGAATGAAGTACTTAGAGGGCGTCACTTGGCGGATTTTACCATGCCAAGGCTATTGAGAACTGGTGAGAGGGGTGATGCGCATGGACTTCCGGTTTAGCGCGGAGGAGGAAGCATTCCGAAGGGAGGTTCGTGAGTTTCTGGATAGGGAGATCCCGGAGAGGTGGAGGGAGCTTGGCTATGGGTTATGGGAGGAGACCGATGAGTCTTGGGCTATCACCAAGGCCTGGAATCGTAAGTTGGGCGAGAATGGATGGCTCGCCCTGTCCTGGCCCAAGGAGTATGGCGGCCAGGCTCGCTCCCTTATCGAACAGCTTATCCTCGACGAAGAGATGGCCTACCATGGGACGCCAACGGGCATAGAGACCGTGATGACCATCGGTTGGGTATGCCCCACCATCATGATTTTCGGGACTGCGGAGCAGAAGAGGGATTATCTACCCAAGGCTGCCAAAGGGGATATAGTCTTTTGCATAGGCTATAGTGAACCTGGGGCTGGTTCTGACCTGGCGGGGCTGCAAACCCGCGCCGTGGAGGATGGCGACGTATATGTGATAAATGGGCAAAAGATCTTCACCACTGTAGCTCACCGCGCCGACTACTGCTGGCTGGCGGTGAGAACCGACCCCGATGTCCCCAAGCATAAAGGGATCAGCATGTTTGTAGTCGATATGAAAACTCCAGGGATCACGGTGCGTCCCTTAATAAATATGCTCGGCTTTCAGTCCTTCAATGAGGTCTTCTTTGACGATGTGCGTGTCCCTAAGGAGAACCTAGTGGGGGAGAAGGACCGAGGCTGGTATCAGCTGGCGGTGGCTTTAGATTTTGAGCGTTCCGGTGTTGGCATGCCTGCCGGGGCCAAGCGAACCCTGGAGGAGCTTGTGGAGTATTGCAAAGAGACGCAGTGCAATGGCGAGCCCCTGGCCAAGGACCCCGTCATTCGCCACAAGCTTTCGGAGAGGGCGGTAGAGATCGAGGTCAACCGGCTGATCTGCTACCGGATCACTTGGATGCAGAGCAAGGGGATCATCGCTAACTATGAGGCCTCCATGGGAAAGCTATTTAGTAGCGAACTGCTCCATCGCCTCGCTAATACCGGGATGCAGATCTTGGGGCTCCACGGGCAACTGGACCGGGGCTCCAAATGGGCACCGCTTAGAGGGAAAATAGCGCGGGCATACCTAAGCTCCCATTCCATAGGCATTGGTGCCGGCACTTCCGAGGTCCAGAGGAACATCATCGCGATGAGGGGATTGGGGCTACCCAGGGGATGATCCCTTTAATCCTGGAGATGGGGGCAAAGGGGTTAGCGTGTGTGTTAAACTAAAGTTTTTTCCCTTAAAGGGTTAGGCCTGGAACTTGCAAAGGGGGACAAATGGCCAGCGCTCAACACAGCCAAGAGGCAAAGAACCTGGAGTATATCTTCCATCCTAGCTCTGTTGCCATCGTGGGAGCCTCACCCGATCCCAGCAACCTCGCCAACCTAGTCTTCCTGTTTTGCCTTCAAAGATTCCAGTTTCCGGGCCAGATCTACCTGGTAGGCTCAAGGGGTGAGGAAATATCGGGGCTAAAGGTATACCGCCAAATCAGGGACATCCCTGGCCCTGTGGACCACGTTATGGTGAGCATCCCCGCCCATTTGATCCCTCAACTCATGGAGGACTGCGTTAGCAAGGGGGTCAAATCGGCTTTCATATTTAGCTCTGGCTTCAGCGAGAGCGGCGAGGAGGAGGGGATACGCCTGGAGAGGGAGATTGTTCGCATTGCCAAGAAAGGGGGCCTTCGCATTGTCGGGCCCAACTGCATGGGGATATACCACCCTTCTGCCAGCTTATCCTTTGGATATGACTTCCCCAGAGAGAGCGGACCTGTGGGCTACCTTTCCCAAAGTGGGGGCAACACTTTCCACCTGGTACGTTCGGCAGCGGCGCGAGGCGTTCGCTTCAGCAAGGTGATCAGCTACGGGAATGCCGCTGATCTCAATGAGGCGGATTTTTTGGAGTACTTTGCCAGCGACCCTGAAACAAAGATCATTGCCGCTTATATAGAAGGGGTGAAGGAGGGTCAGCGATTTGTCAGGGTACTTAAGGAAGCAGCTAAAGCCAAGCCAGTGATAATGCTGAAGGGGGGAGGTACCGAGGTGGGAAACAGGGCAGTGGCCTCCCATACAGGTGCTTTGGCTGGCAGTGATGCCGTGTGGGATGCCCTCTTCAAGCAGGCCGGCGTGGTGCGAGTCTATGATCTAGACGAGATGGTAGATGTTATCCTTACCTTCCTCCTAATGTCCCCTCCCAAGGGGCGAAGGGTGGGGATGGTAGGTACAGGTGGGGGAGCCAGCGTGCAGGGCGCTGATGAATGCGGGAGGGCTGGCATGCTCATCCCGCCTCTATCTCAAGAGATTGTAAAGAGACTGGGCCAGATATTCAGCGCGCCCGGCATTAGCCTAGGCAATCCCGTAGATTCCAACGTGCTAGATGTAAGCCCGCACCAATTTGGCGACATCCTTAGTACTGTGGCCAGCAGCCCGGACATCGACCTTTTGATTGCCCATGTAGGTGTGGAGCTAAGCCCCTTTCGGTATCATAGGGCGGAGGTTCTCGCCCAAAAAGTGGAGACCATCATAAAGGCGGGCAAAGCCTTCCCCAAGCCCCTTGCCATCGTCCTGCACACCGCCAGCAGTGGCCAATCCATGCAAACAGTGGCTGAGGTTCAACAAAAGTATTTCACCTATGGGTTCCCCATCTACAATTCCATCGCCCGCGCCGCCAATGCCATTAGCAAGTTCCTGCAATATCACGAGAGCCACCGGACCTAGACAGACGAAAATTTGCCCCCGGCAAGCACAACGAGTATGTCCACAAAGAGATCGTCGACGTATCTGACGAGGAATACGCTGAATTGGAGAAGGAGGGGCATAGCGGCCCAAAAACCAAGGGCGAAATTCGCTCATTTTAAAAGGCCTCATTTGTGTAAAATTGGTTTTGACTACGTACAGTGTTGTCCTCAATCTGTTACCCCATTTCACAAAAGCCCTTTCAGTTAGCTTCAACGTTTTGAGCTTATCCTCTATTTCCCCAGCTATGAGAGACTTGACTGGAGGACCGTTAGGTGATAACATTCATAGGGGCGATGGGACCCCAGTTAGAGATATGCACAGAGGGGAAACAGTAGAGCGTAGAAAAACCTTCCCCACACTGGATTGCGCTAATTGTATCCTCATTCCCTATATGACCTCGGTGGGGCAGCACCCCTATATCCAGCTTATGACTTATAGTGAAGTGGTTGAGGTTTCAGATATGTCGGCAACTTCAGGGCCAAGATCAGGAAGAAGTCGCGCTGCATCGATGAGGATAAGTGCACCGGCTGCCTCAACTGCCTGGAGGTGTGCCCCTTCGAAGCGATGGGGGAGGAGTGGGTGGACTCGAGGAGGGTTGCCAGGGTCTCTGAGTCAATATGTCAGGGATGCGGCACCTGCGCTGCGGTATGTCGCTCAGAGGCGATAACCATGAAGGGCTTTACCAATCCTCAGCTCTATTCACAGATAGCTGCACCTTTCGAGGAGATTCTGAAGGAGCTTGAAGTTGAGATGCCTTCTTGTTGAAGAGGAAGTTCACCAATTCAGCAATCTGGTGAAGAGCCTAAGCGGTGAGGATGTCTCCAAATGCTACCAGTGTGGCAAATGCAGCGCCGGTTGCCCCATTGCCTCCGAGATGGAGATACTGCCAAATCGAATAATAAGGCTTATCCAGATAAACTCCAAAGATACAGTTTTGAGTTCATCCACCATCTGGCTCTGTGTATCCTGCGAGACCTGCTTTACCCGTTGCCCTGAGGACATAGATCTGGTAACGGTGATGGATGTTCTTCGAAGGCTCTCTGTGGAGGAGGGCTACAGGTGCCCGGAGGAAGGCATCCTTCGCTTCAACAGATTCTTCCTCGCTTCAGTCAAGAATTATGGTCGGGTTCATGACCTGGGTCTAATAGTGAGGCGCAACCTGGCCTCGCGTCAGCCCTTCAAGGACCTGGGTCAAGGGATCGCCCTTTTCCGCAGAGGGAAGATACCCCTTCGTCCACAAGGGATAAAGGGGGTGGATCAAATTAAGGGCATATTCGCCAAGAGCAAGCCATTCGTGGAAAGGGAGGCTTCTGGCGGGGGCGGCCGATGAGGTATGGATATTTCCCGGGTTGTGCCCTTCACTCTACAGCCAAGGAGTATGATCTATCGATAAGGCTTTCCTGCCCCTACCTGGATTTGGAGCTGGTCGAGGTTCCTGACTGGAGCTGTTGTGGGGCAAGCCCAGGTCACATGACAAGCGAAGAATTGGCCCTCGCCCTTCCGGTGAGGAACCTACACCAGGCGGAGCGCCACGATCTCACCACCGTTATTGCCCCTTGTGCCGCCTGTTATAGCCGATTGAAGTCTGCTAATAAAGAGGTGAGGGAGGACGCCCACCTCATGAGCCGAATCAATCGGGTGGTAGGTGAGGAGTTCACGGGGAAGGTGGAGGTAAGGCATCTAATTGAGGTGCTCTATAAAGATGTGGGACTAAGCAGAATCGAATCATCGGTAACCAAGCCCCTCAACGGTATGAGATTTGCCTGTTACTATGGCTGTCTCCTCACTCGCCCTCCTAAAGTGGCCGATTTCGATGATGTGGAGAACCCCATTATCATGGACCGGATAGTTGAGGCCCTTGGGGCTGAGCCGGTGAGCTGGTCCCATAAAACCGAATGTTGTGGGGCAGGCTTTTCTATAACTAGGCCCGAGATAGCAGTTCGGTTGGTCGATGAGATCCTGAAGGCAGCCCAGTTCGCCGCCGCCGACTCCATAGTGGTTGCCTGCCCACTTTGCCACGCTAACCTGGACATGAGGCAGTCACAGGCCAAGAATAAGTATGGCAGGAACTATAATATCCCCATCCTTTATATCAGCCAGGTGATAGGACTGGCTCAAGGGGAAGCCTACAAAGCCCTTGGCTTGGACAAGCACCTTGTTAGCCCCGGAGATCTCCTGAAGGAGGGATTGGGTGGCTTCTAAACCGCAGGAAATAAGACGGGGATAAGAAGTCTTAGAGCCTTCAGCGACGCCAGACCCGCAGCGTAGCCTCAATTTTCCCCTCTGCCTCCTGCCAGCCCTTATCACGGGCACCCCGCCATCGCGCATAGAGGTTTTGGAGCCGCCGCTTCTCCTCTTCAGTCAACTGCTCGCCTCGCTTCATGAGCTCCATCGCCTCTCTGGCAGCCTTGGCTGCTTCTGTAGCCTCTTCAGACATCCAAAACACCCCCTCTCGAGCGCAACATATATGTTATCACGATTACCTCTCAGGCGTCCAGTCGTTTTATGCGTTGACTTGTCTTCTCCCAATGTCTAGAATTAAATGAGGTATCTGAAAGCCCGGGGGCGGAGCATGGTGCTATCGGACTTAGACAGGCGGATTAAGACCCTGGCTCAGTGGATGTTTGAGGCAAAACGCCTGGTGGTCTTCACCGGTGCTGGGATGAGCACGGAATCGGGTCTCCCCGACTTCCGAGGACCGGATGGCATTTGGACCCGCCAGGCACGAGGGCTCCCTCCGAAAACGCGAGATTTCTCTTCAGTGGAGCCCAATGCGGGGCATATGGCGATCGTTGAGCTACAGAAACTAGGCAGGTTAAGCTTCCTTATCTCACAAAATGTGGACAACCTCCACTTGAGGTCGGGGATCCACCCCGATTTGCTGGCAGAACTGCACGGCAATGTTGCCAAGCTGCGGTGCAGTCGCTGCGAGGCCCAGGTGGACAAGTCCACCGCCCTTGACACCTGCTCTTGCGGTGGCAGGCTGGTCTCCAGCGTGGTTAACTTCAGCCAACCCCTGCCCCAGAAGGAACTGGCCGATTCTTACCGGCACTCACAAAACTGCGATCTTTTCGTGGTTGTCGGCTCCAGCCTTGTTGTCACCCCCGCTGCTGACATGCCCAGAGTGGCTCTGCGCTACGGGGCTCGGCTGGTGATCATCAACCAGGGTGAAACCCCATTTGACCGAGTTGCTCATCTGCGGTTTGATGAAGGAATAGGAGAGGTGTTGCCCGAAGCAGTTGCTCAGTTAAAGCAACTCATGAAGGTATCCTCATAGGAATTTGATGTGCGAAGATGCTAACTCACGAGAGTTCCTGGGGGTGACTAGTTGGGAGATATACGGAGACGGTTCCCGAAAGTGTTGGCAGGTTGCAAAGCGCTCCTCAGTATGCTAATATTCTACAATTAGTCGGCGCAAAATGAGATACTTCCTTGGTGTAGACATTGGCTCGGTTAACGCCAAACTGGCTCTCATCGATGAGGACCGTGGTGTAGTCGAGCTTGATACTGAGAAGGTAACCTCCAGTCCCAACGCTGCGGTCACTTCACTTATTTCAAGACTGGGCAAGAAGTTCAATCTTGAAGAGATTATCACCGCTGGTGTATCTGGCTCGGGCAGGATTGTGATACCTAAAGAGCTGAACTGGTCAGGATACAGCAGCTCGCTGTCGATTGCTTCAGGGCTTCTTCATTCCCATCCAGAGGCAAAAACCATCATACAAATTGGCGGCCAGACCTCTCTGGTCATAGGGCTGGAGGATGGGCTGAGAAAGCCATGGAATGTGGCATCAAACCCTCTTTGTGCGGCAGGGACCGGAAGGTTCCTCGAGCAACAGGCATACAGGCTTGGCATCAGCATGGACGATTTTGCCCGCCTTGCGCAGGGGGCTGAAGGCACCCCACCGAGGATAGCGGCCAGATGCAGCGTTTTTGCCAAGACCGACCTTATTCATCTTCAGCAGAAGGGCGTTCCCCTGGGGACAATGCTTTGTGGCCTCTGCGGCAGCATAGCTCGAGGGGTCGCCTCTCTCACCAGAGGGATCCTTGAGGAGCCAATCTATTTTGTTGGCGGCGTTGCTGCCAATAGTGCCATAGTGGAGTCCCTCAATGATGTGCTCTCCGTAAGGAATGGGCATCGAGTACACGTAATTGTCCCCGAAAATTACCTTCATATTGAGGCTCTGGGCTCAGCCCTACTTTCGAGGGAATCTGGGAAGGGTTCAACAGTGATCGTTCTGCCCGAAGCAAATGCCAAGCAACGCTATTTTGAAATGACGGGGCTTGAAAAAACCACTGAGCACGATGGCTGGGCAAGTCCAAGAATAGATGAGCCCTTTACCGGCTATCTGGGGGTCGATGTTGGCTCTACCAGCACGAAGGCAGTCATACTTGACGAGTCCGGCACAAGGGTCATGGCAAAGAACTACCTCATGACAGCAGGAAGGCCTGTTGATGCGGTCAAGGAGGTTTTTCACAATCTGCTCCGAGATGTCGGGGACAAGGCGAGGGTAGCCGGAGTAGGTGTTACAGGCTCGGGGAGATACTTAGTTGGCAGCTTCATCGGCGCAGACCTGATAAAGAACGAGATCACTGCACAGACAAGGGCCGCAGCAGAGATAGACCCTGAGGCAGATATTATTGAGATTGGCGGTCAGGACTCGAAGCTTGTTATCAAGCGAAAGGGCATTGTCGTTGATTACCAGATGAACAAGGCATGCGCTGCTGGAACGGGAAGCTTCATCGATGAACTGGCCGAACAACTTGGTGTTTCTGTTAAGAACGGTGATTTCGCTGATCTGGCATTCAAGGCGCCCCATACCATCGATCTGGGAACGAGATGCGCTGCCTTTATGGGGCAGGCAGTTGCTTTCGCCCAACAGGAAGGGGTGCCACTACAGGTGATAACAGCCAGTCTTTCCAACTCGATTGCCAGGAATTATCTTTCCAAGGTCGTGGGCACGAGGAAACTGGGCGACAAGATAATACTGACTGGAGCAGTATTCTACAACGAGGCCGTTGTCTCTGCCTTCAAACAGGCACTCCAAGGAAAGAGCACCATCGTGTCAGAACACAAGGAGGTCAGCGGTGCAATAGGTGCCGCACTTCTGGCAAAGGAGGAAATGTCAGGCAAAGGCTCGAGGTTTAAGGGATTTCAAAGAATCGTTGACAGCGATTATAAGCTCACAACCTTCACCTGCAAGCGGTGCGAGAATAACTGTACGATAAGCCGGATGAAGGTACCCAGTGAACCGCCTACATACTACGGGAGCAGGTGTGATCGTTATGACAGCCGCCTTAGCCAGGAGATAAGGGAAACCCTCTTCGATGAACGCGAGAAGCTGCTATTTGGAGAATACAGGGAAGGAGCGGGCACAGGGCCTTCGGTGGGGATTCCCAGGGCGCTAATCGGATATGACTACGCGCCATTGCTTATTGCCTTCCTTAACGCGCTTGGGGTAAGGGTTGTCCTTTCCAGCAAGACCACCAAGCAGATCATGGAGCAGGCTGTCGAGTTGAGCTATAGCGACAGCTGCTTCCCTCTCAAGCTTCTACACGGTCATGCGGCAAGCCTCAATGATGTCGACTACATTCTCTATCCCTGTGTCATCCGGATGGGCGCGAAAGAGGGGGACGAGAACCAAAAATACTCCTGCCCCCTGGTTCAGGCATCCCCGTTCATCATAGGCCAGGCTCTGGGCCTGGAAGAAAGGCTGTTGCAACCGGTAATTGACTTCAGCAGGGGCGACGCTGACACGATAAATAGCCTTGCAGATTGTGCAGTGAAGATGGGCTTCAGCGGGAAACGAGGAAGGATGGCCGCCCGGGCGGGTATTAAGGCGCAACGGGAATTTGAAGCGGCACAAGTAGAACTTGGAAAGAAGCTACTCGAGCAACTTCGCCAGGACGACCAATTGGGCGTTGTGCTCTTTTCCAGGTCCTATATGTCGCAGGATTCAGGGGCAAATCTTGGCATAGCGGAAAAACTTGCTCAGCTTGGTGTAGTGCCTGTACCACTCGAATGCCTACCGCTTGCCTCGGTAAACGTCAAAGAATATTCAGACCGACCCTATTGGTTCTCCGAAAGCAAGCACATAGCCGGCGCTGCTATAACTGCACCAGACCCATTGCTATATGGGCTTGTACTGACAAATTTTGGATGTGGTCCGAACTCCTTCATCATCAATATTGTTGAAGATATTATGGGTGGCAAGCCTTTAGGTCAGCTGGAAATTGACGAGGATGCAGCCGAGGCTGGCATTGTTACCCGCCTTGAGGCCTTCGTTGATACCATCAAGGGATTCGCCCGCTCCAGGAGGCTGGAGGAAATCTGCGCCCGAGATAAAGATATCTACAGGGCGGCGCCTACAATGATCAACCCAAAGAAGATCCTTGTCATACCGAGGATGGCTCCCCACGCTGAGATGGTTGGTGCAGCGATGGAAGCCTTTGGGGTTAGGGCAATGGTGCTTCCCCAGTCAAATGAACAGTCCCTTCTCTACAGCAATAAGGTGACATCGGGTAAGGAGTGCCTGCCATATCGGGTAACCCTTGGCGACTTTATCAGGTTTTTCTATGAAAACGACCGCTATGCGGTTGACCCCAAAGATGTCGAGGGGTTTATGCCTAGCTCCTTCGGGCCCTGCCGTTTTGGGAAATACGCTATAGAGCAAATCAGGGTGCTCAGGGATATGGGCTTTGATCTTCGAATGCGGACCACTGTGTCGAACAATGCCTATCGTGATTTGGGCCTTGGTGCGGCATTCGAGCGCCTAGCTTTTAGAGGCATTGTCGCCATGGATTATTTGGAAAAGCTCCTTTGGCGCACCCGTCCCTACGAAAAGTCGGAAGGGTCAGCCGATGAACTGTTCACCGAATACACAGCAAGGATTGGCGACCGGGTTCGCAAAAAAGAGGCTTTTGATGATGTTCTCAGGGAGGCAACTTCTGAATTTAAGTCTTTGATTGACCCGGATAAGACCAGAAGGCCACTTGTAGGGATTAATGGCGAGATTTTCTTGCGATCTAACAAATTCAGTAATAACAATATGGTGAGAGAGTGCGAGAGGGCAGGGCTTGAAGTTATCGTTTCTCCCATTGGGGAGTGGGTCAAGTACATCACACACAGGAATATTGAGGATGGCGTTAGGGACAGGGAACTGAAAAAGATTTTTGGAGGCTCTATAAGAAAGCTCTTGCAAAAGTACGATGAGCACTCGGTAGTCATCAATTTCGAGGAATTGCTTGATACGAGAGAGCCTTCGACAAAGGATATTCTGTCGCTGTCGAGCCAATATCTCTCTCCAAAATGTGGTAGCGAAGCGGTTCTTAGCATAGGAAGCGGAATTGAATGGATGGAGAGCCCTGAGTTTGCCGGTGTGATATCGGTAATGCCGCATGGCTGTATGCCGGGAGGAATTGTGGCTTCCATGTCGGAGAAGTTCAGCACAATATACGGCAAGCCCTGGATCAACCTTACTTATGATGGCTTCCTGGAGACCACCAATCTGGAAAAGATCAACAATTTTGCCGAGATCATAAGATTCTGCAGCAATAGCGATAAAAAGGCCCTTGGAACAAATTGCAGAAGATAGCTGACTCAAGACTCCACACATCGTCAGCTATTTCAACCACTCTGGCTGTGCATCAGCGGCAATCCGGGGACAGTGTTGTTATGGGCACCGTTCTCTCATCCCCGCCTCTTCTGGTTATCCTGAGATAGCCTGTTCCCCTTCGGGCGCGCACCTTCATTACATTTCCTCACGAACTCATCATAGTTTAGCTTGAAATTCGAAGTTGGGACGCTTATTTATATCCTCTGTATGAGCTGACCTTCCCTCCTCGATGAAGACATTCCTTTTCAAAATGAGAAGCCAGGCTTGAAGAGTGCAAGGAAAATGAGTTCTCGAAGGGCTCCTTGACGATGCTGCCTGTTTTGAAGTAAAATATGAGGTGAAATATAAAAGGAGGAGCATAATGCCAAGATTGCCTATACAGAACATGAAGGTGGGTGATAAACATATCACCCCCGCAAAAATGGTTACAAAGACGGACATAGAGACCTTTTGTTCTGTCACCGGGATGATACATCCGCTTTTTTTGAGTGATCAGTATGTTAACTCAGACGAGGAGAGCCAGAAAATAGGCCTTAAAGGAAGTGTGGTGCCGGGGCAGCTAGCATATGCTATTATGCTGGGAAATTTGCTACGTGATGAGACTCTTGATGATGTCATTTTACAATTGGGTGCAAACAACATAAGGTGGCCTGCTCCTGCCTATCCCTATGATATGCTAAGAACCGAGATTGAGATAACGGGCAATAGGGTGACCAAAGAGGGGAAAGTTATAGTCGATTACAAGTGGCAGGTCAAGAACCAGAATGATGTTGTAGTGGTTGAGGGGAATAACACTTGCATGTTCAAAAAGAAGTAGTGCTGGTTTTTTCGTCAAATAACATGCCCTGAGTTTTTAGCAGATAAAACTAAGGTATTCGCTTTACCGCCTTGGTTCCGCGGGTGCAGATGAAATAGAATGATTTTGGTTTGCCTGTGAGCAGAACCCCGCCAGCACAGTAGGACAGTCCCCCGAGGAATGAGCAATATATACCATATTCCTTCATTTTGTAAAATTTGTATCTATGTGAGGGGCTTAAAGAGGGTTGCTAGGAGAGGTAGTCCTCAAAAGGAGGCGGGGCCGGTGTGGTCGAACCATCCGCCCCGAACGGCAAAGAAGAGCGAGTGAGCAGAGGTCTGAGCCATCGTCATCTTCTAGCTCTCTTCTTAGAATTGTGTCCTGGGCTCAGGCCAAATAGCTTTCTTGGCACCCTTTTCAGCATCCCCGCCTTTTCTGGTTATTCTGAGATAGCCTGTTTCCCTTCGGGCGCGCACCTTCATTACACTTCTTCACGAGCTCATCATTGTGATTGGGGCATACGAAGCGGCGGTGGCTAGAGAGATGAGCAGGTACTTCACCTGCAGGCCGAAAACACGGTGACGCCGCCTCGCACCCTCTGGCGTACCTTGCCCTCCCTCCTAAGTAGCTCGAGGTGGGCTAGGGTCTCACCTACTGCCGCCCACTGTTGGCTGAGCGGCAGGTCTTCCCCGAGGACGACCTCCGAGATACCAACCCATGACATCTTTAAAGATACCTCATACGCCGTCTTTTCCCCCTCTCCCAAACTCGTCAACACCTCACCAAGCCTCTGCTCATGGTGGGCATACAGTTCATCCAGCCTTTCCCTAAAGTGACGGAACCCATCTCCGTGGCCGGGCAGGACAAGATCGACCTCCAGTTGCGCCGTCTTGTCCAGGGAGTCCAGATACACGCCCAAAGGGCTGCCCATGGAGGAAGTAAATGGATTGAGACTTACGTTGGGGGTAATGTTGGGGAGGAGATGGTCTCCGGAGAGCAGAGTTCTGCTAGCCGAATGGTAGAGGCAAATGTGACCAAGGGCATGTCCTGGTGTCGATACGATCTCGAAGCGCTGACATCCTATGCAAAGCGTTTCCCCATCCTCTACTGTCCTGTCCGGCGAGACCCACCACTCAAGATCGCCAATATCAAAGGGAGGCACCTGAAGCAGGGCCACCTTTTCTTGGGGCATCCCATTGGCGATGAGCCAGCTACGCATTTGATCTCGAAACAGGCTGAATATGAACTGGAAGGGCTGCATCGGAACGCCTGTTTGGTGCATCACCACTTCAGCCCCGGATAGTCGCCGGATCTCCCCGGCAAGCCCGAAGTGATCCGGGTGAACGTGGGTGACGACCACTGTGGCGATGCCCTCGATATCCAAGCTAATTTCAGCCAGCTGCTTTTTCAGAGCAGAAAGGGCCTCCCCGTCGGGCCACCCTGGATCCACCAGAGCGTAGTGCCCATCCCCCTCAATAAGGTAGGCATTGACGTACTCCAAGGGATTGTCGGGGATGGGCACTTTTAGCAGATGGATACCGGGCACTACTTCCATCATCTACGCCTGAAGTCGTCTATCCTAATCTTGCTGGAATTATACTTTGATCGGGGGGCACAGTCAACCGATAACAGACGGGCGTTCTCAGTTCATCCATCGCATCCGCCCCCGCTCGCCATCGACAACGTCGATCAACACGGCTGCTGGGGTTGCTGGGGCAGGTGGTGAAGCATTATAATGGTGCCGTGGTCATAGAGCAATTGGAGACTGCCTTCCATCCCCGTTCCATCGCCGTAGTGGGAGCCTCAGGAAATCCCTTTTCCATGGGATACCGCTTTGTGCTTCACCTGGTGAATTATGGCTATCGCGGGCAAATCTACCCTGTAACCCCCCGCTGGTCGGAGGTTCTGGGCTTCAAAGCTTATCCTGCTTTGAAAGATATCCCTGGCCCCGTTGACTATGTGATTTGCTGTCTTCCCGCCTCCAAAGTGCCCGCTCTCCTCACCGAATGCCCCCAGAAAGGTGTCAAGGTTGTCCATCTGTTCACCGCTCGCTTTAGTGAGACGGGGCAGGAGGATGCCGCCAAGCTGGAGATGGAGCTATTGCGACGAGCCCGGGAAGTTGATATTCGCCTCCTCGGCCCCAATTGTATAGGCATCTATTATCCCAAAGAAGGGACCTCCTTCGGCTATGACTTCCCCAGCGAACCAGGCAAAGTGGGCATGCTTAGTCAAAGTGGTGGGGCGGCTACGGAGTTTGTTCGCTACGCCTCCCTGCGGGGCATTCGCTTCAGCAAAGTCATTAGCTATGGCAACGCCCTTGATCTCAATGAGGCTGACTTCCTGGAATATCTCTGCCAAGACCATGAAACCGAGATAATCGCCAGCTACATTGAGGGGATAAAAGAGGGAAGGAGATTTCTCAGCGTCCTCAGTCGAGCAGCCCTCTCAAAGCCCGTCATCATCTTGAAAGCGGGCAGAGGTAGTGCTGGGGCCAAAGCGGCTGCCTCCCATACCGCTGCCCTGGCTGGCTCCCTAAGAACTTGGGAGACCGCTATAAGGCAGGCAGGGGCTATCCAGGCTCGAACCTTGGAAGAAATGATAGACCTAGTGGTTTCCTTTTATTTCCTGCCCCCGATCCTGGGAAAAAGGGTGGGCATAGTGGGGGGAGGCGGTGGCACAAGCGTGCTTTCCGCCGGTGAATGGGAGGAAGCGGGCTTCAGTGTGGTTCCTTTACCTCCACAGATTGAGGAAGAGATCAAGAAAACATTGCCTGAACTGTGGTGGGGCTGGATAGGAAACCCCGTAGATGTGTCTGTCTTTCCAGAAGAGCTGTTCGCCACTAATCCCGGGGGAAACATATTGGGGATGATGGCTCAAAGCCCCCATTTTGACCTGCTTATCGCCAATATAACCGTGGGTGATCCCTTTTCCGCAAGTGAATTCGCTGCCATTGTCAAGAGACAGGTGGAGGATATCATAGACATAAAAAGGAAGGGGACAAAGCCTCTAGCGGTGGTCTTAAACGCAGGCACTTTGGACATAACGGACTTTGATGACCAACGCTGGAGGTGCCTTGCCGAGCAGAAAGCGAACCTCATCGCAGCCAAAATCCCTGTCTACTCCACCGCAGACCAAGCAGCCAATGCCCTCATTCGCCTGGTGAACTACTATCAAAGAAAGGAAGCTATCTCCTAGCAGAGCTCTATTTTCTCCTTGCCATCCCCTCCCCTCCCTGCCCTGCAACCCAAATTTGACTTCCAGTGCCTTCTCTGGTATGTGGGCAGCTTTGCTTCGCTGGTGACTACTATATGGTGAGATCAACGATCCCCTCGGTTCGGGCATATATCCTGTATCCTTAGATTAGGTTATCAAGGTCTGTTGCCCTGCTCTTTCTTCCAGTTCGGATGGGTTAGGTCCCAAGCTGATCCTGGTGCTTCCTCTTCCTTTTCGGCATCGCCAGAGAAGCCTGTGTCTTAACCTGCAAACCCCGGGACCGCCACTCTTGGCCTTGAAAGACTTGACAACAGGGTAACCTAGCGCTATGATAGCGGTTACTTCGCAAGGAATGACCGGATAAAAGTGCCGTATTTTGGTAAATCTCATATGTTGGTTAAGCAGCCATGTGTTACGCAAAGCTGCTGCTCTGTCTTAAGAATTATCTAGTCCTGGCTGAGGTATAGACCAGTAGGTTACGGCTGCCAACAGAAAGGTTGGCAGCCTTGCTTTTATACCATAGAGTCAGGGCCGGGAAGCGGGCATGCTTTGCCAGATAAAAGTAAGGTCGAGATTTCCGTCAAGTGAGGATTTCTACCGCCCCCCTTCCCAATCATTAGGTCAGGAGGAAAAAATGAGTGCCAAAGAGGTGAAGGTCTATTCCACCCCTGAGTGTCCCTGGTGTAGGAGGGTTAAGAAATTCCTTGAGGATAACGCCATTGCGTATCAAGACTTCAATGTCGCTGAAGATAGCGCAGCCCGCGAGGAGATGATCAGTAAATCTCAGCAATTGGCAGTTCCTACCATTTTTATTGATGACGAGATCATAGTGGGGTTCAACGAAGCGCTGCTCAAAGAGAAATTGGGCCTCTAATTCATCGGGGGAGCTTATGCGTGAACTAATCATCGTTGGCGGTGGTCCAGCGGGGATGACAGCAGCGGTCTACGCTGCCAGGAAGCGGATAGATACCCTGCTCCTCAGTAAGGACATCGGAGGGCAGCCGAACCTGACTGCGGGCATCGAGAACTATATGGGCTATCAGTATATTGAAGGCTTTGAGCTGATGCAGAAGTTCGAGGAGCAGGTGAGGCAATTTCCGCTGGAGCAGAGGATCGGTCAAGATGTAACTGCTTTGTCCCGGCTAGATGCGGGATTTGAGGTCAGGACAGATAATGGTGAGAGCTATCAGGCAAAGGCGGTGATCATCGCTACCGGAAAGCGTCCCCGGCCTCTCAATGTGCCTGGTGAGGAGCGGCTGAGAGGAAGAGGAGTGACCTATTGTGCTATTTGCGACGGCCCTCTCTTTGCCGGGGAAAAGGTGGCTGTTATCGGCGGTGGCAATTCTGCCCTGGAAGCTGCGGACGACATGGTCAAGATAGCAGAGCATGTCTATCTGGTGTCCCTGACACCCTTCACCGGCGACCAGATACTCATTGACAGGGCAAAAGATGCCTCCAATCTGACCGTGTTCTTGGAGCACGAGGTGGTGGCGATAGCGGGGTCAAGCCGTGTGGAAGGTATCGCAATCAGGGACTTGAAAAGCGGCGAAGAAAAGAGTCTTGAGGTTGGGGGCGTCTTTATCGAGATCGGGCTGATCCCCAATTCCGAGCTGGCAAAGGGTTTGGCCAATCTCAACAGGCTGGGCGAGATCGAGGTCAATTGCGCCTGTGAGAGCGGGGTCCCGGGGCTCTTTGCCGCCGGGGATGTGACCGATGTCCCGGAGAAACAGATAGTGGTCGCTGCCGGTGAGGGGGCCAAGGCAGCGCTACAGGCTCATAAGTATCTCCAGAGACTGTAAGGAGGTGAGCAAGATGGGTGTCTTTTTCTCTGGCAGGGAGCTTATCGACATCGCCATCGGGATTGAGAGGAACGGAGTTTCCTTTTACCATTCTCTGGCCAAGTCTACCGAAAACGAAATAGCCAAAGGTATTTATGAGTATCTGGCTGATGAGGAGAGAAAGCATATCGAGGTCTTCCAAAGCATGCTGGGCTCGATGGCCGATTACCGTCCCCCGGAGACCCATACCGAAGAGTATGACCTTTATCTAAAAGCCTTAATCGATTCCAGGGTTTTCACTGATGACCAGATTGCCTACGAGATGGCGCAAAGAGTGACCAGCGACGCTGAGGCCATTCAAATGGCGCTCGGCGCAGAAAAGGACTCGATTCTGTTCTACTCCGAGCTGCGAGACCTGGTCCGCCGGTCAGACCGCGAGTTAGCGAATAAGATAATCGAAGAGGAGAGGTCTCACCTGAGGCAGCTATCTGAACTCAAGGAAAGCCTGAGCAAGAGGTAATAATATTGGGGTTAGCTTTTCGCCGGAGGTATGATTGAGAGTCCTGGGGATTATGGGAAGCCCGAGGATAAAAGGCAATACCGATCTACTGCTGGATGAAGCCTTGAAGGGGGCACAAAGTCAGGGGGCAGAGGTCGAGAAGATCATCGTAGACGAGCTCAAGATAGCCCCCTGCCGCGAATACTATGGCTGCCTGAGGGATGGCAATTGTGTCATAAGAGACGACATGGATGGCATATATCCCAAGCTCCTCGATGCTGACGTTGTAATAGTGGCCTCACCCATGTTTTTCTACGGGCTGACCAGTCAGGTTAAGGCGCTCATCGACCGGTGTCAGGCGCTGTGGGTCAGAAGATACATTCTCAGGCAGAACCTGCCCGATGCTGCGAGAAAGGGTGCCTTTATCGCTGTCGGCGCCACCAAGGGCAAGAAATTGTTTGACGGGGCCATATTAACAGTGAAATACTTCTTCCAATCCATTGGCGTCAAGTATGTCGATGAACTTCTCGTCTGGGGCGTGGATAAGAGAGGAGAGATCAGGGAGCACCCAACCGCACTATCGGACGCGTTTGAACTGGGTAGGAGGCTAGCTCAAAAATAGCGCTCCTCATATTACGCTGCCAGAGGAGAAGATAAAGCAGGGCGGGAGCCTTCGCGCTCCTTCTGAAAGGAGATGTGAAAATGGGAGTCAAGAGTGTAGGCGAAAAATACCGGTGCAATGTCTGCGGCAACGAGGTGACGGTGACCAAGGTTGGTGGCGGCACTCTGGTCTGCTGCGGTGAGGAGATGGAGCTAATAAAGGAATAACAAGGCCTGGCTCAGCCCGACACCTAAAGGCAAGAGTGACCTCGACCAAACATAGCTTAACGTTCGAAACGAGGAGGAGGAAATGGCGTACACTGCTAAGGATTACAGCACCTTAATTGGGATGGAGGGTTTCAGCGAGACGCTGCTTAATAATCACTTCACTCTCTATCAGGGCTATATAACCAATACCAATAAGCTGTTGGACTCGCTTGGGGCCATGCTCAAGGAGGGCAAGACGGCAACCCCGGAATACGCCGAGCTAAAGCGTCGGTTAGGTTTCGAGTTTAACGGCATGCGCCTCCACGAGTACTACTTTGAAAACCTCAGTGGCAAGGGGGCACTAAGAAAATCGGGCAAGCTGGGCAAGAAGCTAGCCAGGGAGTTCGGCAGCTACGCGGATTGGGAGAAGGATTTTAAGGCCACCGCCACAATGCGGGGGATTGGTTGGGCTATCCTGTACCAGGATAACGTAACAGGTAGGCTGTTGAACCAGTGGATAAATGAGCATGAGAGCGGCCACCCCGCAGGTTGTGCCCCCCTTCTGGTGCTGGATGTTTTCGAGCATGCCTTTATGATCGACTACGGGCTGAAGCGAGCCGACTATATCGATGCCTTCTTCAAGAACATCGATTGGAGTGCAGTGGAGGCTCGCCTCAGGTAAAGGCATCCGTCGCCCAACCGAAGAACCCCTATATTGCCTGAGGTGCTGGAGACCATACTCCCCCACCAGAGGGATGCCTATGGCAGTCCCCACTCAGGCCCGGCAGCCCGAGGGAAGCATGATCTCTGCGGCGGTGCTTCCGCAGGCTATATATGGTGTTTTCTTGATTACAGCCACAGGCATTATCAGCTATGCGATTTTGACGCGACCTCGACTGCCTTGTCAAGAACGGGGGTATGCCAGGAGTGATGGACGAGTTTAGTCTCATACTGGACATGGCCGTTGTCCTGGGTGCAGCTCTAGCGGGGGGAATGGCCGCCCGCTTCTTGAAGCAATCCGCCATTATCGGCTACCTCTTAGCCGGTGTCGTCATTGGTCCTCATGCGCTGGGCCTAATTCAGGAATCGGATGAAATCAGGGTCCTGGCTACTATCGGGGTTGTGCTGCTTCTCTTCACCCTCGGGGTGAAGTTGTCGCTACGGGAAATGATTCGGGTGAGAAGGGTAGCCATTGGGGGAGGCATATTTCAGCTTCTGGCTACCACAGGATTGGGAATAGGTGTCGCTGCTCTTCTCGGATGGTCACTCCCTGAAGCGGTAATCTTCGGCTTTCTCATCGCCATCAGCAGCACGATGGTAGTAATCGGGATGCTTACCCAACGAGGGGAGCTGGAGACAGTACACGGTCGGGTGATGATCGGCATCCTCCTGGTGCAGGACATTGCGGCCGCTTTCATGATGTTCATCCTGCCAGTGCTGGGAGGCTCAGCGGGGAACCTTGCCTCCGTGCTGGGACTGGCCGTTCTTAAGGCCGGGGTGTTCCTGGCCTTGGTCTTGTTCCTGGGGGCATGGGTAGTGCCCCGATTCATAAGGCGTGTGGCGGGCCGTGGCTCCAGGGAGCTTTTCATCCTTTCCGGCGCTGTGCTGTGCTTTGGAGGCGCCTTTGCGGCCTACTATTTTGGCCTGTCGGCAGCTTTAGGTGCTTTCGCTGTCGGCCTCCTTATCAGCGAATCTGACTTCGCCCATCAGGTGCTTGGCGACATGATCCCCCTGCGCGATATCTTCTCTGCGATTTTCTTCGTGTCAGTGGGGATGCTCATTGACCTGCCTTTCATGGCAGCAAATATCAACACTGTTATTGCAATAGTTGTGACCATCGTTTTGGGCAAGTTTGTTATCTGCTCTGCTGCCGCTAGGCTCTTCGGCTATGGGGGCAAGGCAATACTCTTGGTAGGAGCGGGAATGATACAAATCGGAGAGTTCAGCTTCGTATTGGCGGAGCTGGGTTTAGGGACGGGGGCCATTTCAGAGCGCTTATATTCTCTGATCCTTGCCAGCGCCATGATCTCTATTATCCTCACCCCCTTTATCTACAGTCTGACGAGCAATCTCAGCACCAGGTTGATCCAAGCGAGGGTGCTGAGGCCGCTCATGCCGGCTGATGCGCCGCAAGCGGTTGAGGAGGTAGCGAAGATCTCCGACCATGTGGTTATTTGCGGTCACGGTCGTGTGGGTGGCAACGTGGCCCAGATGCTGAGGCAGTTACAAATACCGCACGTGGTGATCGATCTCGATCCGGCAGTTATCTCCAGCCTTCGAGACCGGGGAATTCCCTGCATTTACGGGGATGCCGGTAACCGGGAGGTGCTTTCCAAGGCGGGCCTCAACGATGCAGCCCTTTTGCTAATCGCTATGCCCGATCCCACGGCAGCAAGGCTTGCTCTGGACCATGCCCTGCGTATTAATCCACAGCTTGATGTCGTAGCCCGTGTTCACAGCGATTTCGAGCTTGATTTCCTGCGAGGGAGGGGGGCTTCTGAACTAGTCCAGCCAGAGCTTGAGGCCAGCATAGAACTGACGCGGCACGTCTTGTGTCGATTGGGATTTTCCGAGGACAAAGTGCAAGAGTTCATCAGCAACTGGAGGAGAACATGTCCTACGTAACAATCATCTGTGATAGAACCCCTATCCTTTCCAACTTATCTGGAGGTATAATAGATTCAGTAACG
>Ga0209979_1000880_pt1 | contig 36264 bp, 30 predicted proteins | sample AnhtaG_FD_183114 | JGI IMG/M metagenome (GOLD analysis project Ga0209979, IMG submission 183114) | Deep subsurface microbial communities from Anholt, Denmark to uncover new lineages of life (NeLLi) - Anholt_01485 metaG (SPAdes) (version 2) | ecosystem: Environmental > Aquatic > Marine > Oceanic...
GCCTCGCACCAAAACCCAGGTATAGGCGGTTCCCAAGTCGATGCTGATATCGCGGGAGAAAAGGCCCAAGATGGCGTTCAAGGGGCTAAACACGGATCTCTCCTCTCTAACTGCCCTTTCCGTATAAGATGGTGCTTCTGGGCAATTATACCACAAGAACCATCAGCAAAAAAGGGGCGGGCTAGCCCGCCCCTTTCCACTCCTCGTCCCAGGCTCACTCTTCTTTAGAGGCTTCCTCGGGAGGCTCCTCTTCTCTCTCTCGGGATATGATCTCCACCTCGCTGGGCACCACCTCTTCTACTACCTCCTCCACTACCTCCTCCTCCACTCTAAGAGGCAAGATCTGGGCTACCACCTCCTCCCTATCGGTGAGGATCTCCACGTCGGCATCAACTGTAAGGTCGCCCACCAGTATAGCCTGGTCTATCTCCACCAGATCCTCTAGGTTCACCTCTATCGACTCTATGAGGTTGGAGGGTAAGCACTCCACTTCCACGGAATCGAGTCCGCGAACGAGGACGCCCTCTCGTTTCTCCATCATGGGAGACTGGCCCATGAAGACCAGAGGGACCTCGGTGGTGATCTTCTCTGTCATCACCACCTCATAGAAATCCACATGCAGGAGGGCGTGAGTGATGGGGTCTAACTGCACCTCGCGAGCCAGGGTCATCCTTGGCTGATTGTCGTCTCCTACCCGAAGGGTGATCAGATGATGGCTCCCCACCCGCTCTAGGACCCGTCGTAGGCTTCGCTTTTCGACCTGTAAAGGGAGGGGCTCCGTCTTATGGCCGTAGAGGATGGCGGGGACGAGTCCCTGCCGTCGCAGTTGCTTCACCTGTTTGCCAATGACCTCCCGCTTCTGGGCCCTCAATTCTATCTCTTCCATTAATCTCTCCCGGTGAATATGCTCCTTAAAGCATAGATGAAGGCGAGGCTAGCACCCAGAGCGGCACCCAAGGCCAGGGCTGATTTCTGATCTAGCATAGTGGTCACTGAACCCTCAATGGGGCCACTGGCAATAAATATGCTTCTGACCTCATCGGCTTTGATCTTCCCCGCTACCAGGACCCCAGCGCCGCCTTGGTTTACCTCCACCTCCTGCCCAGAGAGTACGAGCGCTCCCGAACGCTCGAGAGCGATCCTCTCGCCTCGTACAACCAAAGCCCCACCCTGACTCAGGTTTACCTCTCCACCTTGGATATACTGAGCGCCACCTTGCTGGATGGTCACCTTCTCCGCCTCGATCGACTGGGCACCCGATTGGTGAAGGCGAACCTCTTGGGCCTTGATGGTCTGGGCCCCGCTCTGGGTCATCTTCACGCTGTTAGCGGTGACATCTCCCACTAATTCGTCTTCCAGAGCCGCCAGTTCCTCGCCAGATACCTCTTCACCAGCCATAGGAAGACCCCTTTTCTTTTATGATAACAAAAATTCTACCCCAAGAGTGACAGTTAGTCAAGGAAAAGGTTGACATTGAGGGGGAGTTGCCATAGAATTTTCAAAAGGCTCACCTTTCCCGTCCCTCGGGATCCCTTTGGGACAGGGATAGTTGACGTAGAAAGGATAAGGGTCGTGACCAGGCCCATAACTAGCCAAGAGATAAGAAGAGCGTTCCTGGGCTTTTTCGTGCGAAACGGACACCTAGTGATGCCCAGTTCCTCCCTGGTTCCGGGGGGTGACCCCACTCTGCTTTTCACCAGTGCAGGCATGGTCCAGTTCAAGCCCTACTTCTCCGGCCAGGAGACTCCCGCCCATAGGCGTTTGGCCTCCAGCCAGAAATGTTTCCGCACCACCGATATCGACCGCGTGGGGGATGATAGCCACCTTACCTTCTTTGAAATGTTAGGGAACTTCTCCATCGGCGACTATTTCAAAGAAGGGGCTATAGAGTTGGCTTGGGAGTTCGTCACCCGTGACCTTGGCCTTCCCCCAGATCGTCTCTGGATAACCATCTATCTAGATGACGATGAAGCCCAGGACCTGTGGATGAAGATGGGGGTGCCAGAGGCGCGCATCCTCCGTTTCGGAAAGAGCGAGAACTGGTGGGGGCCAGCGGGGAAGACGGGCCCCTGCGGGCCTGACTCCGAGATATTCTACGACCGAGGGGAGGAGCCTGGCTGCGGCCGTCCCGATTGTGCCCCTAATTGCCCCTCTTGCGATCGCTACTTGGAACTCTGGAACTTGGTCTTTATGCAGTACCATCAAGATGAGGCGGGAGAACTTACGCCCTTGCCGGAGCAGAATATCGACACCGGGATGGGTTTGGAGCGGACGGCGGTGGTGATGCAAGGGGCCTCCTCCATCTATGAGACCGACCTCTTTTACCCTCTGGTTAAGCGGGCAGCGGAACTCGTGGGGGTGGAATACGGTTCCCACGAGGCGAGTGACCGGTCCTTGCGCATCATCGCCGAGCATGGCCGGGCAGCCACTTTTCTCATAACCGATGGCGTGATGCCCGCCAATGAGGGGCGGGGGTATGTTTTGAGAAGGGTTCTGCGCAAGGCGATCTATCATGGCCGTCACCTGGGCCGGGAGAAGCCGTTCCTGGGGGAGATCGCAGGGGTGGTAGGCGACCTCATGGGAGAGGCATATCCAGAACTCATCGATAGAGCAGGGTTCGTAGTCCAAGTGATGACCGCCGAGGAGGAGAGGTTCCAACTGACCCTGGATACAGGTACCCAACTTCTCGTCGCCCTCCTGGAGGATCCAGAAGTGATCGAGAGAGGAGTCGTCTCCGGCCAGGATGTCTTCCGCCTGTACGACACCTATGGCTTCCCGCCCGATTTCACCCGGGAGATAGCCGCTGAGCGGGGCATAGATATCGACGAGGAGGGGTTTGAGGTCGCGATGGTCGAGCAGCAGGAAAGGGCCCGGGCCGTACGACGCGCTGTTTCCTATTCTGAATTGCCCGCCGTAATTCGCGGCACTGATGGGGATGAAACTGAATTTGTAGGGTATGAGAAGTTTGAGTGTGATGCAAAGATTGCTGGCCTGGCTAGAATGCCGGAAGCTACTGCTCCTGTAGAGGAATGGGTTCATCCTGACGAATCGGTAGGCAAAGGGGAGGAGGTCCAAGTTCTGCTAGACATAACTCCATTCTATGCCCAATCAGGTGGTCAAGTGGCGGATACAGGTATGCTAGTGGGCCCAAGGGGCCGGATACGGGTAACGGATACTCAAAGCCCAAGGCCTGGCTATATTGTTCACTGCGGAATTGTCGAAGAGGGGACGCTAAAGAAGGGCGATGAGGTCAAAGCCATCCTTGACGAGGAGCACCGTCTTGACATAATGCGCAACCATACGGCCACTCATCTTTTGCATAAGGCTTTGCGGGAGGTTTTAGGAGGCCATGCGCGCCAGTCCGGCTCTCTTGTGGCTCCTGATAGGCTCCGTTTCGACTTCACCCATATGGTCGCCTTGACCCCCGAGGAGTTGAGGGAGATCGAGCAGCGCGTCAACGCCAAGATCAGAGAGAACCTACCGGTCACCGCCCAGGTGATCGATTATGATAAGGCGATAGCCGCCGGGGCGGTGGCTATCTTCGGGGAGAAGTATGGTGACCGGGTGCGAGTGGTGAGCATCGATGACCACACTAAAGAACTATGCGGAGGCACCCATCTTAGGGCTACCGGCGAGATAGGCCTCTTCCATATCGTTGGCGAGGAGAGCATAGGCGCTGGCCTGCGGCGGATCGAGGCCCTCACCGGGCGTGGGGCGGGACAGTATATGCAAGAAGCGCTGACCACATTAGTCCACGTGGCGGACAGATTGCAAGTGCAGCCCGCGGAGGTGGGGGATAAAGTCGCTTCCCTTCTGGAGTCGTTAAAGGAAAAAGAAAGAGAAGTAGCGCACCTTAGGCGAGAGAAGGCAAGAAACGAGGTCGATTCCCTTCTAGAGAAAGTGACAGAGGTAAAGGGGGTCAAACTGTTGGCTGCAGAGGTGCGAGCAGATGATATCGAATCCCTGCGGGAGATGACCGATTGGGTAAGGGATCGCCTCGGTTCTGTGGTCGTAGTTCTGGGGGCCGTTCTGGATGGCAAGCCCAGTTTTGTGGCTGCCGTGACGCCGGACTTGGTGGAGAGGGGTTTGAGAGCCGACTGGTTGGTGAAGGAGGTAGCCAGCCTAGTGGGTGGTGGAGGAGGTGGACGTGCTACCTTGGCTCAGGCGGGCGGGCGAGATGGCAGCAAACTCCAAGAAGCACTGGCCGCGGTAGAGGGATTTCTAGCCGACAGGTTATGAGAATAGGGAGAGATAGAGCCTGGGAACCGTAGTTCATGGAGGCAGGGGTTGACGTCGGGATACCGACGTCCTTTTGAGAGAGATGGGTTTATCTAAACCTCGGATCGATGCCAGGGCACAGCAAGTGATCTACCTCGAAGCCGATGATGACTTTGCCACCATACGCCATCGTCTATCCGCTGCTCAGGCAGGGAAAGTCATCCTGGTAGTACCTCCTAACTGCCGGGGGCTCAAAAACAGGATGCACCTCAGGCTTTTGGAGCGGCTGATGGATGACTCGCCCGTAAGGGTGGCTTTGGTTACCCGGGATCGAACCTTAGGAACATCGGCTCGAGAACTGGGTTTTCCCACCTTCCCCTCGGTGGAGAAGGCTCAAAGGAGCCGTTGGCCCCCTCGGCGCTCTCGCCTGAAGAGGCTCCTTCCCGAGAAAGGCCGCCGTGCCCCAGCGCGACCGACTTCCTTACAGGATCCCAGGGGAAAAGTAGCCATGCAGAGAGGAGAGGCCGTTCTCTTCTTCGGCCTCTTGGGAGGTGTCTTCCTCATCCTATTGGCCGGCTTCTGGCTTCTGGTTCCTAGCGCTACCGTTACTCTCAAACCCTTAACCTACCCTTTAGAAGAGACGCTGACGGTGCAAGCGGATCCGAATCTAGAGGAGATAGATTTCCTAAACTCGGTCTTGCCCGCGACCGTCAAGGAGGTGGAGATCACGGGCCGGGAGCAGATCGCTTGCACCGCCAAGAAGGATGTCCCCGATGACTATGCCCAGGGGGAGGTGATCTTCATCAATAAGACAAGCGAAGCCACCACCGTTATCTCCGGTACCATCGTTAGCACCAGCGCGGGTGCAAGCGTAAGGTTCCGTATCTCAGAGGATCTCCCCCTGCCGCCCGTGGGAGGGGGACGGGCCCGGGTGATGGTAGAGGCTTTGGAGCCTGGGCCCAGTGGCAACGTCGCCGCCTGGACCATTAACCGGGTAGAGGGGACGATAGCCTTGCAGGTGAACGTGATCAATGACTCCCCTACCCAGGGTGGTACCATGAAGCAGGTCTCCTATGTGACTAACGAGGACAAGGAACAGGTAAAAGATATGTTGATGCGGCGGCTCAGGCAAGAAGGATACAACGCTTTAGTCTCCCGCCTGGAGGGAGCCTACTTGCCGCCTGAGTCGGTAGAGTTGATCGTCCTCACGGAGACCTATGATAAGTTCGTAGAGGAGGTGGCGGATTCTCTTGCCTTGGATATCCGTGTTTGGGCCAGAGGGATAGCCATCGCCGAGGAAGACGCACGCCGTCTGGCTCTCACAGCGCTGGAATCTTCGATGAGCGAGGGGTTCCAACTACTCTCGAAGGAGATAGGGTTTCGCCCTGGAGAGGTGACCGAGGCTGGCGGCGAGCAGGTTGTCTTCCAAATTATCGTTAGAGGGCAGATGATGATGAGGATCGATGAGGGGGAGATGAAGGAGCATCTGACCGGAAAGTCGATAGCCGATGCGGTGGCCTATCTGGGTCGCCGATTGGAACTGGTGGAGGAGCCCTCGGTGGAGGTGTTGCCTGGTTGGTGGCCCCGGTTGCCCTTGATCCCCCTCCGCATCTCTTTGGTCGTCATGCCCCAGGAGAGATAGATGCGGCTGATGGGCCTCGATCTAGGGGAACGGAGGATCGGGGTTGCGGTTAGCGACCCCAGTCGAGTGCTGGCTAGAGGTATTGAAGTGATCGAATGCCGTTCACTGGAGAAGAACCTGGAGGCTATCGCTCGCCTGGCTGAGGAGTACGAGGTAGAGGCTATCGTGGTCGGTTTTCCTCGGCGTCTAAACGGCACGGCGGGCGAAGAGGCCAAGAAAGCGGAGGCTTTTGCTGCCCAGATAGAGGCCCATCTCGGACTGGCGGTGATCCTCTGGGACGAGAGGTTGAGCACCGTGCGAGCGGCCAGGGCTTTGGCCGAGGGCGGTAAGAGGAAAAGACGCCTGGGCATCGACGCTGTGGCCGCCGTGGTGATACTCCAAGATTATTTGGACTCCCTCAGATTATAAGGGGTGGAGTTGAAAAGAGGGTTAATTCTTTATTTAGTGGCGCTTCTTGCAATTCTCATCCTTTTGGGAGGAGCCATCCTTGTAGGATGGCGCTACCTTCTATATGCGGGGGAGGCGAGGGATAGTAATACCATCTCTGTGGACATGAGTTCGCTAGAGAGGTCTCTTCTGGGTTTTTATCTCGGCTTTCGGCAGGGCGAGGTAGAGAGCCCGGCTAGCGACGATTCCACGGCCCTCCTTTTCACCATTACCCCTGGGGAGACGGCAGCCACCATCGCCACCCGTCTAGAGAGAGCAGGGCTTATCAGGGATGCGAGGCTGTTTCGGCTTCTGGTGCGATATCGGGGGGTGGATGGCCAGTTAGAGGCCGGCGACTACCAGTTGCGCCCCAACATGGGCCTGGAAGAGATCGTCAACGCTCTTCAGTCTGGCCGCCCCTCTGAGGTAGCGATCACCATCCCCGAAGGATGGCGGACCGAAGAGGTAGCCGAGATGCTAGAGGGGAGAGGACTGGTCAAGGCTGAGGAGTTTCTGAGAACGGTGCGAGAGGGCGAGTTCGTATACGATTTCTTGAGCGAGCGGCCGAAGGAGATCTCTCTGGAGGGGTATCTCTTCCCTGACACCTATGGCATCCCTCCCGATTTCGAAGCCGCCCAGATCATCGATATGATGCTTGCCAATTTCGCACGCCTCTTCACGCCCGAGATGCGTCAAGAGGCGGCGGGACGGGGGATGAGCATCCATGAGGTGCTCACCGTAGCCTCTTTGGTGGAGAGGGAGGCTAGAATCCCGGAGGAGCGGCCCATCATCTCCAGCGTCTATCTCAACCGCCTAGAGGCTGGCTGGCTCTTCGAGTCCGATGCCACAGCCCAGTACGCCCTCGGCTATCAAGAGGGGACGGGACAATGGTGGAAGAGCCCCATCTCCCTAGAGGAGATGACCGAGATCGATTCGCCCTATAACACCTATCTTTACCCCGAGCTGCCGCCGGGACCCATCTGTAACCCCGGTTTGGCTTCTATCCAAGCAGTCATCAACCCGGCGGAGACCAACTACATGTTCCTCTACCATAAGGGCGATGGCTCCCACGCCTTCGCCGAGAGCTATGAGGAACACCTGGAGAACCAGAGGCGGTATGGGGAGTAGATGGCCCTTAGGCTTTCTGCTTTCCGCTTTGGCCTTGGTGGGCTGCACCGTCACCAAGCCCATCATCAAGATCGGGCTGGTGGCCCCTTTCGAGGGGTTATATAGGGATGTGGGTTACGATGCCCTCTACGCTGTCAAGTTGGCTTTGCGGGGGTGGAACGAGGCGGGAGGGGTCGAAGAGTATATGGTGGAGTTGGTGGCCCTCAATGATAGCGGAGACCCGGATCAGGCACCGGGACAGGCTTCTGAGCTGATCCTGGACCCTTTGGTCATGGGCGCCATCGGCCATTTCGATGACCAGACCACCCTGGCTGCCTCGCCGGTCTATCAGGAGGGGGGAGTAGCCCTCATCGCCTCTGCCGCTACCGCGGGAGGCCTGGAAAATTACCCCTCGGTCTTCCGACTAGGTGCCAGTAAGGGGGCTTTGGGTAAGGCGGCCGCTCTTTTCGCCTGGGAGGAGTTGGGGGCTCGCCGTCTAGCCGTCCTTTCCTTCCAGGATCCCGTCCCACAGGGATCCCGAGGGATGGGAGACGAGAGAAACGGTCTGACTCAGGCTTTTGTCGTCGCCGCCGAAGGTCTAGGGGCTACCGTTCTGTCATACCAGGATGTCGATCATCCAAAGGAGGGGTTCGACCTCGTCTTCTTTGGGGGCCGCTCTTGGGAGGGAGCCATGCTTCTTCTCAGGCTGCGAGGGGCGGGGATAGAGGCTCCCTTGATGGGGGTTATTGACAGGCCCCACCTTGCGAGATGGGCTGGGGAGGCGGCAGAAGGCACTCTATATGCCACCTCTGCCCTGTTGGTAGAAGATTCCCTGGCCTGTCATCCCTGGACGCTGTCGGGTTCGGGACAGGGCGTGCCAGGACAGGCCCGATTCTTGGCCGACTATCGAGAGTTGGCGGGTACCGATCCGGGGCCCCAGGCGGCCTTAGCCTACGATGCAGCCCATCTGCTCTTGGCGGCCTTAGAGAAGGCTATAGAGAACGATGGTCGGCCCACGCGGGAGGGGGTTGTCGCCGCCCTGAGAGACCAAGCCTACCAGGGGTTGACCGGCTCCATCGTCTTCAACGAAAAAGGCGAGCAGATCGACCCCCCGATACAGATCTATATAATCGATGAAAGTGGTTATCCTGGGAAGAGGCTAAAGTAGGAGAGTTGGATGAAGGGAGGGTGAAATGGAGATCAGGGAACTAAAACCTGATGAACTAAGATGCGTCTGCGACCCCAGTGAGTTCGACTTTAAGTCCACGGCGGAACTGCCGGAATTGACCGAGATCATCGGGCAGGTGCGGGCCACGCGGGCCATCGACTTCGGGGTGGATATCCCTTGCTACGGTTACAACATCTTCATCATAGGCGCCGCGGGCTCCGGCAAAACCACCACCGTTCACGCTTTTCTAGAGGAACGGGCTCTGGCCAGACCGGTTCCCGACGATTGGTGTTACGTGAACAATTTCGAAGACCCCTACAGACCTCACGCCCTTCGCTTGCCAGCCGGTGGAGCGTCTAGTCTGCGTGGGGAGATGGAGGAACAAGTCAAGAATTTACAGGAGGAGATCCCCCGGGCCTTTGAAAGCGAGGAGTATGAGCAACACAAAGCCCAAATCACCAGAGAGTTAGAAGAGAAGCGCGCCTCCCAACTGAAAGAGTTGGAGGGGTATCTAAAGGAACAAAGCTTCGCCCTCCTGCGAACACCAGTGGGCTTCATCATCGCCCCCGTTATCGAGGGGCAGGTCTTGACGGGAGAGCAGTATGAGAAACTCGATGAGGGGACGAAGAGGGCTCTAGAGGAGCGAAGCCCAGAGTTACAGAAGGAACTGGAGAAAGCCCTACGCGGGGTGAGGGATCTGGAGAAGAAGGCCAGGGCCAGATTGCGCGACCTGGACAAGGAGATCACCGAATTCGCCATTGGTCACTTTTTCGAGCCCCTTAAGGAGAAATATAGCCAGCATCCGAAAGTTATCGCTTTCTTGGATGAACTACGCAAGGATGTGATTCAGCAAGTGGATGCTATCAAGGCCGCTGCTCAAGCACCGGAGGAAGCACCAGGGCCCCAGACCGCACCCTTGCCCGCTCCCCGATCCCCCTTCGATAACTACCGGGTTAACGTCTTGGTTGACAACTCCGGTCTTAAAGGGGCACCGGTCATCTTGGAGACCAACCCTACCTACAGCAACTTGATAGGTCGGATCGAGCATCGAGCTCAGTTTGGCGCTCTGGTGACCGATTTCAAGATGATAAGAGGTGGAGCCTTGCAGCGAGCCAACGGCGGCTATCTGATCGCCGATGCCAGAGCCATCCTGCGGCAGCCTTTGGCCTGGGAGGCTTTGAAGAGAGCCCTCAGGAATGAAGAGATCAAGATAGAGGAACTGGCTCAGCAGATGAGCCTCATATCTACGGTGGGCTTGGAGCCAGAACCGATCCCCCTCGAGGTAAAGGTAGTGCTCATCGGAGATCCCCTCACCTACTACCTCCTCTACGCCTATGATGAGCAGGTGCAGAAACTGTTCAAGGTGAGGGCCGACTTCGCCCCAGATATGGACCGCACGCGGGAGAACATGATGAAATACGCTCTCTTTATTGGCGCTCGGTGCCAAGAGGAGAACCTATGCCATTTCGACCTAAGCGGCGTGGCCAAGGTGGTAGAATATGGCTCCCGTTTGGCGGACCATAAGGAGAAGTTGACCACCCGCTTCGCCCACATTGCCGACATCGTTCGGGAGGCCAGTTATTGGGCCAACCAAGAGGGGAGCGACCTGGTGACCGCGGCCCACGTTCAGAAAGCGATCGAGGAGAAGGTCTACCGCTCCAACCGGGTGGAAGAGAGGGTTCGAGAGTCGATCGAGGAGGGGACCCTGCTTGTGGACACGGAGGGCGAGGTGATGGGCCAGGTGAACGGCCTCTCCATCGTCTCCCTTGGAGACTACGATTTCGGCAAGCCCTCCCGCATCACGGCCAAGACCTACCTGGGGAAGGCCGGGGTGATCAATATAGAGCGAGAGGCGGAATTAAGTGGTCGGATCCACGATAAGGGGGTGATGATCCTCTCAGGCTATCTGGGTGGCAAGTACGCCCAGGATAAGCCCCTCAGCCTCTCCGCCAGCCTCTGTTTCGAGCAGTCCTACGAAGGGGTGGAGGGGGACAGCGCCTCCTCTACGGAACTCTACGCCCTCCTCTCTGCTCTCTCTGGCTTCCCCTTGAAACAGAATATCGCTGTCACCGGCTCGGTCAGCCAGCAAGGGGAGATCCAGCCGGTGGGAGGGGTGACTAAGAAGATCGAGGGTTTCTTCGATGTCTGCCGGGTCAAAGGGCTCACTGGCGACCAAGGGGTGGTCATCCCCGAGCAGAATGTGAGGAACCTGATGCTACGGGAGGATGTCGTGGAAGCGGTGGAGGAGGGCCAATTTCATATCTATCCCGTGAGGAGTACCGACGAGGGGATCTCTATCCTCACCGGACAGGAGGCTGGAGAACGCCAGCCAGATGGCACCTACCCTCCAGGGACCGCCAACTATGAGGTAGATAAGCGGCTGCGAGAACTGGCGGAAAGGCTGAAGGAGTTTAGCGAGGAAGTAGAGAAGGCCTGAGCATTCGAGAGAGAATTGAGATGTCAGTCTGGACCTTCTCTCTAGCATCACCGCCCAGGAGGTGAGGGGTTTCTTCAACTTTCCGGGCTCAGTTCGCGGGTCCTCAAGAGAAGATGATCCAGCAGGTGGGGGTGGATCGCGCGGCGGACAATCGAGATCTACCAGCGACTAGTCGAGGAGCGACCCTTGCCCCAGCACGTTTTCATCGCTATAGAGGGGGCCATCGGAGTGGGGAAGACCACCTTGGCTCGCCTCATCCAAGACGAATTCGAGGCCGAACTCCTCTTGGAGGTCTTCGAGGAAAACCCGTTCCTCAAGGATTTCTACAAGGATAGGGAGAAGTACGCCTTCCGGACTCAGATCTTCTTCCTCTTAAGCCGGTACCGCCAACAGCACGAGGTGGTCGAGGAGACCTTAAAACGTTCTTCCCTTATCAGTGACTACACCTTCGCTAAGGATAGCCTCTTCGCCCATCTGAACTTGAGGGGCGATGAACTGCTCATGTACGAGAGTGTGCACGCCGCCTTGGCGGAGAAGATCCCTCTGCCCGACCTGGTTGTTTATCTGAGGGCCGAGACCGATATCTTGATGGAACGGATCGCCTTCCGGGACCGCGTCTATGAGCGAGATATGGACAGGGACTATATCGATGCCGTAAACAGGGCTTACGAGGAATTCTTTCTCCCTTATGACCATAACCCGGTCCTGGCCATAGATACCGACAACATCAACATCGTGCGCAACAAGCAAGATCTGGCCTATGTGGTAGGCCGGATTCACGCGGCGCTGGCGGGCGTTCGCCAGCCGCGGCTGCCGGAGGTAGGTGAGATATGAGAAAGTTCATCGCTGTAGCGGGGAATATAGGGGTGGGGAAGTCCACCCTTACCGGGCTTCTGGCCCAGAAGTTGAGGTGGAAGCCTTACTATGAAGCGGTGGCCGACAACCCCTATCTGGCTGACTTCTACGAGGATATGAAGCGGTGGAGTTTTCATTCGCAGGTTTTCTTCCTCTCCCGGCGTCTATATGACAGCCTGCGCATTCTTAAAGACCCAGAGCCGGTGATCCAAGACCGTTGCATGTACGAGGATGCGGAGATCTTCGCCCGCAACTTGTACCTACAAGGCCGTATGCAAGAGAAGGATTGGCACACCTACTGGGAACTATACGAATTGATGAGGGAACTGGTCCCGGCGCCGGAGTTGATCATCTATCTGCGGGCCTCGGTGCCCACCCTCTTACAAAGAATCAACCATCGGGGGCGAGATTACGAACAGGGTGTCTCCGTTGACTACTTGGAGCAACTGAACCGTCTCTACGAGGAGTGGGTTGAGGGTTTGAGTCTCTGTCCCACGCTTATCATCCCCGCCGACGAACTCGATTTCGTCAAGCACGAAGCCCATCTAGAACAGATAGCCGCCTGGCTCAGTTACAAGGCCCTACCCGAGTTCTTCAAGACCAGGCCAGCCTCTGTCCGTCGGCGGCGAGGCCGAAAGGTGCCCAAAGCCCAGCCACCGCTCCCGGGGGTGGAGTGGAGGCTGCAAGCGGCAAGGAAGTAACCCTAGCCCCTGGGATTGACTCGGAGATCGCCTTACTAGCGGCCAACTATAGTTCTGAGTAGAAAGCGGTCTATCTTTAGGCCAAGCGAGCGATAGAGGAGTATGACCATGTCTGAGAGCAAAGTGAGCCTGGGTCCCACCTTTGAGGAGATGCTTCACCCGCAAGAGATCGACCCAGAGGTGCGCAAGCGAGCCCTACAGATGAGGAAAGAGGATCCCCTGGACCCTATCAATCTGTACAATATCACCTGGCGAGATGGCGATAACCGTATCTATTACGAGGTGTTGCCCCAGGAGTTGACCGGCGTCGAGGCCCCCATCGTGGTCCTCTACTCTAAAGAGTTCCCCACAGGCAGCCATAAGGTGGGGGCCACCTACTCAGTCCTCGTCGAGAAGGAACTCACCGGCGAGGTCGATCCGGCTAAGCATTCACTGGTCTGGCCCTCCACCGGCAATTATGGCATCGGTGGCGCCTGGGTGGGCTGCCGCATGAACTTCGACTCCATCGTCATCCTACCTGAGGAGATGAGCCAGGAGCGGTTCGACATGGTGCGCTCCTACGGGGCTAGGCTCATCCTCACCCCCGGCTGCGAGAGCAACGTGAAGGAGATCTACGACAAATGTAAGGAACTGGTGGCCCAAGATCCGGAGCGCATCCGCATCCTCAACCAGTTCGAGGTCTTCGGCAACTACCGTTTCCATTACTACGTGACGGGAAACACCATCGTCGAATTGGCAAGGGGGTTGCAAGAGCAGGGGATAGGCAAGGGGAAGGTGGCGGCTTTTGTCGCGGCCGTGGGTTCGGCGGGGACCATCGCCGCCGGTGACCGGCTTAAGCAGGTGTGGCCCGACCATAAGATCGTGGGCCTGGAGCCGATCCAGTGTCCTACCCTTTACTGGAACGGCTACGGTGGCCATGACATCCAGGGCATTGGAGATAAGCACGTGACTTGGATCCACAACGTCTTCAATATGGACGCTCTCATGTGTATCGATGACATCGAGTGCAAGAAAGGGCTGCAACTTCTGGTAGAGGAGCCCGGCTGGAGAACGATGATAGACCAGTACGGCGTACCGGAGGAGAAGGTGCAAGTGATAGCCCAAATTTTCGGCATAAGCGGAGTATGCAACGTGCTGGGAGCCATCAAGGCCGCCAAGTGGTACGGCTTTGGCAAGGACGATGTCATCGTCACCATCTGCACCGATGCCATCGACCGGTATTATTCGGTAATGGGGCAGATGACCACCACCTATGGGAAGATGGACGAGACCGAGGCCGCGGTGCGGCTGGTGAGCATCTTCCACATGCAAAAACTCGATTGGATCAAGGAGGGCACCCGCGACAGACACAACCAGTGGCACAACTTGAAATACTACACCTGGGTGGAGCAGCAGGGGAAGAGCATCGAAGAACTGAACACCCAGAGGGATCAAGATTATTGGCTCAAGCAACAGGAGCGGGTGAAAGAGGTCGATAAACTAATCCTGGCCGCTAGGGGGTAGAGTGTTACCTAGGAGAAGGGTTGTTCCCTCCCGAAAGAGGGGAGGCCACTGGGGTCTCCCCTACGCATTTCTCTAGTCTTTTGCCATTCATGGTGAACTCTATAGCACCGCAATTGGCTGACGGCTACTGATTAGCGCTGGGACGAGAGCCTTCTACGCAATTTAGTCCAGGTGCTCACCAGGTGGATCCAAGGTGGGGATAGCCGACCGAATATCTGGGCCTCTTTCAACGCCTCTAGAAAACCTTCTCGGCCGTTGAAATTCGGCATCTCCACATAGGCCCGGCCTATCTCGTAGGCGGTGTGGGCGTCGCTCCCTGCGGTGATGGGTAGCCCCCGGGCTTGAGCCAAAGCCTGGGCCTTGCGGTTGTCGCTGGGGAAAGTAACCCGGGAGTTGAACCCCTCTAGGAAGTCGAGTTCGTCTAGGATATCGAGGAGGGCTACCTGACGCATGGCCGAGCGGCGCAGCCGATCCAGGGGGTGAGACACCCCGACCAAGCCTCCCTGCTCTCTGATGCGAGCCATAGCCTCCTCCGGCATGAGCCCTCCCGGTATCTCCTCCTTCAGGAAGAGGCCTAATATCTCTCCCCTCGTGGTATCTATCTCCTCTCCCACGATTACCAGGAAGGGAGCTATCTCTTTGAGAGCCAGGGCGCCGGCGATGGTGTTATGGTCGGTGATGGCTGCCCCATCCAAACCCCGCCGCTCACAACTCTCCATGATAGTCTCCAGGGAGAGGGTGGCATCTTTCGAGTAGCAGGTGTGGACATGCATATCAACTTTCATAACCTAGCCCTTGGAAGAACCGTTTTCGGAAGAGGAAAAGGGCCACCAGGCCCAGGGTGGCTCCGAACCAGAGGGTGGAGAGCCGGATGAGGAGAGAGGCGGCCACAGAGAGACTTCTACTCGCCCCGGTGAGAAAGAGGGTCAACCCCGCAAGGCTGGCATCGGCCACCCCCAAGCCACCAGGCAAAAAGGAGACAGCCCCTAGGATGGCGGAAGAGGCGAAGATGAAAGAGGCCTGCAAAAGAAGAGAGGGGGTCCCAGGGAAGCCCAGCCCCGCCAGGACTAGATAGAAGGCCACACATTCGCTGCCCCAGGCGAGGGTACTGAGGATCACGGCCCATAGCAGGTTTCGAGGGGTTAGAAGCGCGTAGGCGCTCTCGTAGAGGTTGTCCAGTTCTCGCGCTAAGCGGGAGATCAGGGGCAACCCTTGGCCCCATCTCAAGAGGCGTAAGGCCAGGGGTCGATACTCGACCACGACCACCAAGACCAAAAGCAGGAGGGCCACGATAAAGATGACCTCCTGGCCCAGGCGATATACTACTAGCCCTGCTGTGGCCAAGAGCACCATAGCCATCCCGTCAGTGAGTCGCTCGGCCACTACCACGGGAGCCGACTGACTCATAGGGGTATCGCTCACCTGCGCGAGGAGATAAGACTTGAGGAATTCACCTATCTTGCCGGGGGTGAGCACCATAGTGAAGCCCGAGGCGAAGATAGCCGCGCTATCCAGCCTTTCCGCCCTAGCCCCTATCTGGCGCAAGTAGAATTCCCATTTTGCAAAGCGCAAGGCGTAATTTAAGAGAGTGAGCCCTATGACCAGGGGAAGGTAGTCCCAACGAAAGCGGGCCAAATTCTCTCTCAGGCGAGTCACATCTGCAAAGGCCACCAAGAGGATGATGACCGTGAAACCCAGGAGGAGGCCTAGGGCGATCTGGGATCGCAGCCTTTGTATAATCGGCATCCTCTCTGATCCAGCCTCCCTATTTGTGGAAGGAGCAGCGGGGGGGCTGATCCTTTCCTCATCAGGCAAGGGGCGTTCCCCAGTGGGGTCGCTACCAACCAACAGGCTTTTCCTTTACTCGCTCTCTCGTGGGCTCCAGTTGGCCCCCGTACCGTTCCTGGAAGAGCGCTCCCCATTCCGTCTCCTCCAGCATCTTTTTGGCGCGTTTTTTTCCGTAGAGGGGATACCAGTAAGCGTTATGGTAGAGGTTAGAGGCCAGATAAGCCCAGGGCACCAAAGGTGAGCGGGTGAGGAGTTTCTCAAAAGGTTTCAGGATGCCATGATAGATCATCTTCTGGCCCCGGCTGGCGAAGGTCTCCCCCGTGGAGAAACGCCAATTCTCCTCCGCTGCATCCCCATCACCCACGATCTCGATCTGGCGGGGATCGCCGATCCCCAAGCCCTTCTCGTGGGCTAGGCGGATGAACTTCAAAGAGAGAGGGTCGAAGCCCATTATTTTGGCCGCCACGGCGTCGATAGCGACCTGGTCGGCGCTGGCCAGGATCACATTCTTTACCTGAGGACGCATGGCCCGGGGCCCAGGCCCATCTCCAGCGAAGGTGCCATCCATGACGGCAAAAAGCCCGGTATGGATATCCTGCTGGATGGTGAGAAGGTCTACCAGTGTCTCGTGGATCACGCTATGGGTCCAGTGGCGCCGCTCGCTCAGGAGCCCACCGAAGGCGTTCTTCATCGCTCCGGTCATGGTGGTGAAGACGTGGGTTTTGGTCTGGGGCAACTGGATGATGTTCTTGCCTATGAAGCTCTTAGGGATCTTGACCCCATTGGGGTAGATATGGTGGAGGACGACGAAGGGCTCCTTAGGTTCGTAGACGATCCATTCCACCTGGGGCTCGTAGATATGGAGGTTCTCGATCCCGTAGCGCTCGACGACCACTTTATGACGGTTGTTGATCTCTCCCTGGTAGGCGCTCACCACCACCGTTCGGTTCTGGGCAGCGATGAGGCCTTCTCTAGGATAGCCGTCATCTAAGAGGGTCTTTATCACCCCTTCCAGTTGCCAGGGGGGCGTAGAGCAGCCAGGGTACCAGATCTGCCAAGAGATGTTGATTTTGAGAAGGGTCTCCTTCTCTTTTGGCAGATTCTCCTGGTACTGCACCAGCCCCATAAGCCGGCCATAATCCTCTAGCACCGTCTCTGGGCTGGTCCTCAGGATGGCTACCTTCCCTCGGCCGGGGAAATCCTTCTCTATCATTTGTCTCTCCCCATGATGCTGCCTAAAGATACCCAGGAGAGGGGGGTTTGTCAAGCCAGATGCGCCAACGTTGTTAGGAAGAGATATTCACCATAGTTCACAGCCCTAAGCGATTTCAAAGGACTTATAGCCTCCACAAGTGGAGAGGTTATCCTGCAAACTTGGGATTCAGAACGGCCCGATGCGGGCCTGGGTCAAAGGTAGGGATTGACCAGGTGTGAGATAGATAGTATACTTGATGAAGGTGGTCCCTACTATATTCAGGTTACGAAGAGGTGACCGAGATGAAGGGCAAGAGTGTCGAAGGGGGAAATGAGCAGACGAGGGATTTGGCTCTCCTCAAGGAGATAGGCCAGACCATTAACGCTAGTCTGGAGTTAGAGGAGACCCTGGAGGCGGTCCTAGCCACCACTAGGCGACTCATCGATTATACCGCGGCCGAGATCTCCCTCTGGGAGAGAGATAGCCAATCGCTGGTGGTCTGTGCTCAAGCGGGAGACCCCAGTTATACCGCCGAGGCGGGAGGGGTCTATCACCTCGATGAGGGGTATTCGGGTTGGATGGCGCGTCACAGGGAGCCTCTTCTCATTCTCGATGCGGTTCAGCGCACCGATGTGCGGCCCAAGGCCAAAGGGGGGGAAAAGCCCATCGCCTCCTTTGTGGGCGTGCCGCTTCTGGCAGGGGACGAACTGGTCGGCACTCTGGAGCTGGTTAGCCATCAGCCCGGAGCCTTCGACCACGAGGATTTGGACCTCCTCCTTATCATAGCACATCAGGCGGCCACGGCGGTAGAGAACGCTCGACTCTATCGTCGCTTGCGCGAGGAGAGAGATAGGCTCGTCCGCGCCCAAGAGGAGGTGCGCCACGAGTTGGCGCGCAGCCTACACGATGGGACGGTGCAACGGCTCGCTTCTTTGGCCATGGGCCTCGAACACATCAAACGGCTCTGGCGGGAAAAGCCCCAGGATGTCCCGGGCGAACTGGATTCGCTGCATGAGATGGCCATCAAGGCTGCGGACGAGGCGAGGGTTCTCCTCTTCGAGTTGCGACCGGTGATCTTGGAGACGCAAGGTCTAGTGCCAGCCTTGGAGGCCTATCTCCAGCAGTTACCGCGATATGAGGGGTTGGTGTTCCATTTGGACGCCCATGGCTTCGACCGACGCCTCAATAGCCAGGTGGAAAGGACCATCTTCTCTATTGTCCAAGAAGCGGTGAACAACGCCCGCAGACATGCCCGGGCCCAGAGTATCCGTCTGGAGTTGAAGGAAGAGGAGAAAACACTGGTGGTGACAGTAGAGGATGATGGGAGGGGGTTCGATGTTGCAGCCACGGAAAAGGCTTATGCTGACGGTCACTTCGGTCTCCTCAATATGCGGGAGCGGGCCAGATTGATCGAGAGCGATCTCTGCGTGACCTCTACCCTTGGCCGGGGCACCAAGGTGGTGTTGCGCGTGCCGATGGAGGAGTGAAGTAATAGGCGATGGGAACGGGGCTCATAGAGCGAGCAGAATCGCTGAAAGAGGAGGGCCTACGTCTCTATCGGCTGGGTGACTATGAGGCTGCTGCTTCTCTCTTCGTGGAAGCGGAAAGCCTCTTCGCTGAAGCAGGGGATCTACGAGGCCAGGGGGAGATGCTCAACAACCTGGGCGTCCTCCACCTCCAGGCCCAGCGCTGGGCAGAGGCGCAGAAGGCCTTCGAGGGAGCGAACGAGAAATTCATCTCCGCCGAGGATAACCTCGGTCGAGCCCAGAGTTTGGGCAATTTGGGGGAACTCTTCCGCAGGCGGGGGCAAAGGGAGGAAGCGGTAGATTCTCTAAAGGAGGCGGCCAACCTCTTGCGGGAAGTAGGGGAGCGGGAGAAGGAGGCGAAAACGCTAGAACTCATCAGTCGCATCCGCCTAGAGCAGAGAAGGTGGCTTGAAGCCCTGCACTTCTACGACCTCAGCCTGGCTGCACACTCCGGAGGACTCAAAGGAACCATCCTCCGCCCCCTGGTCAAGATCCCTCTCAGCCTCCTCTCTCGGGGATCAGTGTAGTCGGATACCGCCTATCCTTACAGGATCCCTATGGGAAGGGCTCCATTCCTGATGAGAAGAGGAATCGAGGCTTCAGTCGGCTGATACAGTAGGTCGGGTTTCCATACCCGACCTAACCAAAAAGGGCGAGCAGATGGCTCGCCCTCCGTGTGCTTAGGGCATCTACAGGGTTACCCTTTCTCCTCCGCCCTCGCCCTGGCGATGACCTCTTGGGCTACGTGGTCCGGCACCTCCTCGTAGTGGTCGAATTCCATAGTGAAATAACCTCGCCCTTGGGTGATAGAGCGCAAATCGGTGGCATACCTCTGTATCTCCGCCAGGGGAGCCTGGGCCGTGATGATGCTCAACCCACCCGACTGGTCCATGCCCACGACCCGAGCCGTTAAGCGCTGCTCTCAGCCTCAGCTTCCAGCAAGTCCTTCAAGTTCGTCACATCGGCTTCAAACTGTCTCTTGATCGTGCGGACGACGAGCGGCTCGCCCATCTTGAAGAAGCTACCCAACTCTTCGCCGAAGAAGTCACCCTTGAACCATTTTGCGAACTTCCTCGACAATTCCTGGGTTAGCCAATGTCGTTGTATCACCAAGGTCCGTCCCATTAGAGATAGCTGCCAGGACACGGCGCATGATCTTTCCAGAACGAGTCTTAGGCATATCAGGCACGACATAAACGTGCTTCGGCCTGGCTATTTTGCCAATTGTTGTCTCGATAGACTTTGTAACAGCATCCTCTATTTCTTTGCTGGGCTCGTAGCCCGGCTTAAGAGACACATAAACATCGGGTACTCGACCCTTCAACTCATCTGCCAGAGGTACAACCGATGCTTCTGCTACCTCTGGGACAGTAAGACAAGCGGACTCTAACTCTTTAGTGCCCAATCGGTGACCGGCAACGTTGATGACATCGTCAACTCTGCCTAGAATTCGATAGTATCCATCTTCAGCCTGCATGGCTCCATCACCTGTTAAGTAAGGCCAGTCACGCCAGTCCCTACTATCCTTATTTTTGCAATACTTTTCATAATATACCTCTACGTATCGCTCACGATCTCCCCATATTGTCTGGAATGACCCTGGCCATGGATTCCTGATGCAGATATTCCCTGCCTTACCTGATCCCGCTTCAACCTCATTCCCATCCTCATCATAGATTACCGGATGGATACCAGGCACACCGGGACCTGTGCTTCCAGGCTTCATGGCCTGAAGCGCTGGCAGAGTGCTGCAAAGAAATCCTCCATTTTCCGTTTGCCACCAGGTATCAACAATGGCCGCCTCGCCTTTACCGACGACCTCGTAATACCATTTCCACACCGCTGGTTCTATGGGTTCTCCCACTGTCGTCATGTGCTTGAAGTGGTAATCATACTTCTGTGGCTCATCAGGACCGGCTTTTCTTAACATACGTATCGTCGTCGGCGCAGTGTGGAAGATATTGACATCAAGTTGCTCGGCTATTCTCCAGGGACGCCCGGCATCCGGGTAGGTGGGAACGCCTTCGTACATGACGGAAGTGGCGGCAAGCGCCAGCGGACCATAGACAATATATGAATGACCCGTGATCCACCCTATGTCGGCCATGCACCAGTAAACATCCTCCGGATGAATGTCTTGGACATACTTTGATGTACCTGTAACATAGGCCAAGTAGCCACCTGTGCTATGCTGACATCCTTTAGGTTTTCCCGTTGTCCCACTGGTATACATAATAAAGAGAGGATCTTCAGCCGGCATAGGAACAGGATCGACTCTTTTACCAGCATACTCTTTAAGCACCTCGTCCATAAAGTAATCCCGACCTTCTACCATCGGTGTCTCAGAGACATATTTCCCACGATAACGTCTCCAAACCAGGACTTTATCGACGGGTTGGCCCTCCTCTTCCGCTGCCTGAAGGGCTATGTCAGCGTTTTCTTTGTGATCTAGCAGCTTGCCAGACCGGTAGTAACCGTCAATGGTTATCAGGACACGACTTCCAGAGTCTGCTATCCTTTCGCCGCACGCTCTGCCACTAAATCCTCCATATACCTCAGAGTGAATTACGCCAAGTCTGGCACAAGCAAGCATCGTGATCGGGAGTTCCGGAACCATCGGCATGTGAAGCGTTACTCTATCGCCAGCCTTAAGTCCGGCAAAGTCTCTAAGAAGTGCTGCAACCTCATTCACCCTTACATAAAGTTCCTGATAAGTTAGGGCCACATGAGGTTCATCCTCCGGTTCCGGTACGTAAATGATCGCTGCCTTATTCTTATGCTTCGGTAAGTGTCTATCAACACAGTTGTAGCAGGCATTTATCTTGCCGCCAACAAACCACTTCCAGCAAGGGGCATCGCTCGTATCAAGCGTCGTATGCCAGTACTGATACCGGCTAAGCAGATCGGCATACTCCTTGAAGCACTCAGGGAAATTATCCAGGCTAAACTGATCATAAATACCTGGGGCAGCCATATTTGCCTGAGCAATAAATTGCGTCGAGGGGTAGAAATACTCCTCTTCCTGCCAGTGAACCGCGATCTGTGCCTCGCTAACTTCTGCAAATTCTTCTTCACTCATAAGGTCACCTTCCTTACTTCATTATCAGCGCTCTTTTAACTAATCAATTATATGTCAGGGTCACGCTCGACAAGGCTACGGTCTTGCCTGTAGGGGGCGCGCCCATGAATGAGCCTGTCTCGGACGTGCGAATGGGTTACAGGCAAGATGCGACGCTACTTCTCTTCGGCCTTCGCCCTGGCGATGATCTCTTGGGCTACGTGGTCCGGCACCTCCTCGTGGTGGTCGAATTCCATGGTGAAATAGCCTCGCCCTTGAGTCATAGAGCGCAGATCGGTAGCATACCTCTGTATCTCCGCCAGGGGGGCCTGGGCGGTGATGACGCTCAAGCCTCCCGATTGGTCCATGCCCATGACCCGAGCCCGTTTGCTATTCAGGTCTCCCAAGACATCGCCCATAAACTCTTCCGGGACGGTGATGGCGAGCTTCATGACAGGCTCTAGGAGCACCGGGTTCGCTTCTTCCATCGCCTTCTTGAAACCCAAGGAAGCCGCTGTCTTGAAGGCTATCTCCGAGGAGTCGACGGGGTGGTATTTCCCATCGTAGAGGACTGCCTGGAAATCGATAGCCGGATAGCCAGCCAGAACCCCCGTCTGTATCGCCTCCTTGAGCCCCTTCTCCACGGCAGGGATGAAGTTATGGGGGATGGCTCCGCCGCGGATCTTGTCCACGAACTCGAACCCCTGGCCTCTTGGTAAAGGTTCGAGCCTCAACTGCACAACCCCATATTGGCCGCGGCCTCCGGTCTGCTTCTTATGTTTGCCCTCCGCGCTGGCGGTAGAGCGGATGGTCTCCTTATAGGGCACCTTGGGGACATCGGTCTCGATCTCCACCCCGAACTTCCGCTCCAACCGCCGGGCGGCGATCTCCACGTGGGATTCGCCCATCCCGGAGAGGATCGTCTCTCTCGTATCCTGTTCCCGACTGACTCGAAGGGTGGGGTCCTCTTCTACCAGACGGGCCAGCGCCGTTCCCATCTTGTCCAAATCTGCCTTCGTCTTGGGCTTGATGGCCGCGCTGTAGACCGGGTGGGGGAAGCCGATCTCCGCAAGAAGGAGGGGATGATCCTTGTCACAAAAGGTATCCCCCGTGGAGGTGGCCTGTAGTTTGGCTACGGCTCCGATGTCCCCGGTGGAGATCGATTTCACCGCTTCCTGTTCCTTGCCCCGCAGGTGAAAGAGTTGGCCGATCCTCTCTTCCTTATTCCTGGAAGCGTTGAGCACCCGGGAGTCCGATTCCATCACTCCGGTGTAAACCCGGAAATAGGTGAGTTTACCCACATAGGGGTCGGCGAAGGTCTTAAATACCAAAGCGGCTAGGGGAGAAGCGGGACTCACCTCTAAAGTCTCCTCTAGGCCCGATAGGGGGCTCCTAGCCCGCACTTCGCTTTCGGCTGGGGAGGGTAGATACTCTACTATAGCATCGAGCAAGGCCTGGCTTCCCACCACCTGGGTGGCTGAGCCGCAGAAGACGAGAATAACGGATCTGGCCTTCGTTCCCGCTACTAACCCTCGCCGAATCTGCTCGGCGGTCAACTCCTCGCCTTCCAGATATTTTACGATCAACTCATCTTCTGCTTCTGCCGCCGCTTCTACCAACCCCTGTTGAAGAGAACGAGCCTCCTCCAATAGTTCCGGGGGGATGTCCTTCTCCTCGCCTATATAGGCTTTCATAGTGACGAGATCTATCAACCCCTCGAACCCCTCTCCCACACCCACCGGGAGTTGCAGGGGGACAAAGTTTGCTTCGAACGCCTCTCTCAATTGGTTCAGGGTACGGCCAAAATTGGCGTTATCCCGATCCATCTTATTGATGAAGACGAGACGGGGTAGATCCCTCTCATCGGCGTATTTCCAGACCAGTTCCGTGCCTACCTCCACGCCGGAGGTGGCATCGACGACGATGATACAGGCATCGGCCACCCTAGTAGCGCCTTTCATCTCCCCCACGAAATCGGCGTAGCCTGGGGTATCCAGGACGTTTATCTTATGATCCCGCCATTCGCAGGGTACGAGCGAGGTATTGACGGAGATGTGACGCCGTATCTCCTCCGGGTCGTAGTCCGAGACGGTGGTTCCCTCGTCCACCTTGCCCAGCCGCTTTATGGCTCCCGTGTTGTAGAGCATCGCTTCCGCCAGCGAGGTCTTCCCTGTACCGCCATGGGATAATAAGACCACATTTCTTATACGATCGCCGCTATACTCTTTCACCGTTCTTCCCTCCCGGTGTCTACATCTTAATCTTAAAGTAGATGGCTAAGGATGTCAATCCGGCTCCGACGCAGGACAGAACAAGCACGCTGAATACCCCAGTAAGCCTTAGCACAGACCAGGCGTCCTGGGGACTCCTTGCCACAAAAGGTTCACCCTCTGGAAGGACGCGCCGCTGGTGCTCCTTATATCCACACGTATCGGATAGGGCCTCGATAGGCTCTCCAAACGAAGATGCCGATGAGGGCCAGAAGAGCCAGAGTCAAAATCGGGTTGAAGCGGATGAACACCTGGAGACCCAGCATGACGATGGTCATCACCAGAAAGAGGCAGACGCTGGCCAGTTTCTTCCTGGTGGCTCGGAGAGTCCCAATCTGGGCAGCGATCTCCCCCGACGCCAACTCTCCGCCCGCTTGCTCGAAGAGAGCATCGATCTTGGGTTGGAGGTTGAAATGAACGTAGGAGAGCAGCCACAGCAGCGCGCCCACCAGAAGGGACTTTGCCAACAGCACCCAGTTGGTGATGACAGACCCTAGCCCCATGCGGCGGAAGTAGACCAACGCCACCCCCGTGACCGCAGCGGTCAACTGGAAGACATAGCATCGGATGGTCTGGCCTTTGATGATGTTCTCCATGTATCGGTCGGCTCTGTCCCCCAAGGGGCTACCGAGCCTTCCCCGCTCATTCACGGCGATGAGGGCATAGAGTGGCCAGGCCATGAAGACGACGGTGAGGATGTGACCGAACCTCAGGATACTTATCAGTGTTCCCATTGCGCTAACCTGCTTATGTGAACTCAGTGGCCTTAATAGGCCTTGGCGAAGATCACCCGTTGTATGGATGTCTCACCGCAGCGAATACATTTACCTCGCTCCTTTCCTTGGAAAGGAATAGCCCGGATGGTAGCCTTGGTCTCCTCCTTTGTCTTGGCTTCGCACTCTGCCGACCCGCACCAGTGGGCCCAAAGGAAGCCCCCCGGCTCTTCCAGGATCCGCTTGAACTCCTCGTAGTCGTCCACCTGGTGGGAGTTCTCTTCCCGGAAAGCCAGCGCCCTACTGTAGAGGTCCTTCTGAACCTCCTCCAGAGAGGCTTCTATCCGCTCCTTAAGCCCTTCTAGAGGCGTGATACTCTTCTTCCCCGTGTCCCGCCGCACGAGGACCACCTGCTTCTTTTCCACCTCCCGAGGCCCGATTTCGATCCGCAGCGGGACCCCCTTCTGCTCCCACTCGTTGAACTTCCAGCCGGGGGTATAGGTCTCCCGGTCATCGAACTCACAACGCACGCCTCTCAACTCATACCTAACCCCTTCCACCGCTTTTCGCACCTCAGCCTCTTGCTTATCGCTCCGCCAGATGGGGACTATAACCACCTCTATCGGCGCTAGGCGGGGAGGCAATATCAGCCCTTGGTCGTCGCCGTGCACCATGATGATGGCCCCTATCACCCTGGTGCTAAGGCCCCAACTGGTCTGCCAGACATATTCCAGGCGGTTATCTCTGGTCTGATAGGTTATCTCGAACGCTTTGGCGAACTTCTGGCCCAGAAAATGGGAGGTGCCTGCTTGCAAGGCTCTTCTATCCTGCATCATAGCCTCGATGGTATAGGTGTGGACGGCTCCGGCGAACCTCTCCGATTCGCTTTTCCGCCCCACGATGACCGGGATGGCCATCTCCTCCTCGGCGAACTCCCGGTAGACCTCCAGCATCCGACGGGCTTCCTCCTCCGCCTCCTCAGCCGTGGCATGGGCTGTGTGGCCCTCTTGCCAGAGGAACTCCAGCGTTCGTAAGAATAGCCGAGTGCGCAACTCCCACCGCACCACGTTGCACCACTGGTTGATGAGGAGGGGTAGATCCCGCCAGGACCTGATCCACTTGGCGAACATAGCGTTGATGATCGTCTCCGAGGTAGGCCGGACGATGAGAGGCTCTGCGAGTTTCTTGCCCCCGCCATGGGTCACCACCGCCAACTGAGGCGAGAACCCCTCCACATGCTCCTCTTCCTTGGCCAAGAAACTCTCAGGGATGAAGAGGGGGAAATAGGCGTTCTTGTGGCCCGTGGCCTTGAATTTGGCATCCAGCGCCTTTTGGACGTTCTCCCAGAGGGCGTAGCCGTAGGGGCGGATGATCATGCAGCCTCGCACCGGAGCGTAATCCGCCAGTTCCGCCTTGAGCACGATGTCGGTGTACCAGCGCGAGTAATCCTCTTCTCTTGAGGTAACTTTCGTGGACATAGGCGACCTCTAACTGAGTTTCTTAAGTTGCAATACCTGCCACTTCTGACGGCCTAAGAGGATTATACGGAAAGTTTCAGGAAGGGCAAGCGGGTAAGAGGTGTGGGATACCGGGAAAGGGGCGGCTGTTCTAGAGGCAATCGAACCGATTTGCGCCTTGGGGTGTTTTAAATATCAAACCTCTTGAAGGGAGACCTCTTGCCTCTAATGAGAGAGAGAATACGCTATATAGAAGCAATTTCTATTGTAAGAAGAGAGATCTCTGACGGGGTCGATGCTAGGCTGCATTCCTTAGTTCTAATTAAACGCAGCGGGAAAGTTCGAGAGATGGTGGATCTGGGCATAAGAGGCATCGAGGTAGAACCGATCCCGTCTTCTTTGGATGAGGGAGAGAGGGCGATTTTGGTGAGCAACTATCCCTCAGTTTCAAAGACCCTATGGGCACTTTTGAAAGTGGGGTGCCGTCTACCTGGAGAAGGATTTCGGTTGAAAGCAATTGCCCGGAAAGAGGTTAAGACGGAAGCAAACTCATTGTTGAAAGCACTTGGTATAGACAAATTGATCTTTCCAGCACAGAAAGATGAGGCCGGGGTATATAAGTTGGAGCGTAGAACCTACAGGGAAGTTCTAGCCTATCTTGACCAGCCTGGGTACGTCTTATGGCTTTCCCTTACAGGGAAGACCAGGGGTAACGGTCTATCGGAAGGAGATCTGAGAACCGGGGCGGCGCTATTCTCTCTCATGAAACGAGTCCCAATTATACCCATGGGGCTGGTCACCAAAGAAGAGAGGGGCAAATCGAAGGTGGTGAAGATCAGATTCGGAGAGCCGATAGACCCACCAGAGGTAGGGGGGATGACTGAATTTGAAAGAAGCGATTTTCTGATCGACTTTTCAAAGTTGGCGATGTGTGAGATAGCCAAACTATTGCCTCCAGGGCAACGGGGCGATTTTGAAAGGGTTGAAGAAGAAGGGGCACAAATTGAAAGAAGGTTAGAGACATATTAGGCCCAAACTGCGGTAGATTGAAGAAAACAAACCAATGCTAGCACCATTTTGTATGCACCGTCGCCCTAAAGGGCGACGGTCTGCGTCAGGAGGCAATTTCTGTCAGCTCTGACTCCTCTATCAGCGCCTTCAGATCGCTTAAGAAGCGCGCCCCTTGCGCTCCATCCCATACCCGGTGGTCCAGGGAAAGGGTCAGACGTATCGTCGGCTGGGCCACCACTTCTCCCTCCTCCACCACTGGCCTCTCGGCGATGCGGCCTACAGCCAGAATGGCGCTCTGGGGTGGGTTGATGATGGCTCCGAACTCGTCAACCCCCAACATCCCCAGATTGGTGAGGGTGAAGGTGCCTGCCTCCAGTTCCTCCAGGCTAAGTCTGCCCTCGGCGGCCTTATTTGCCAGTTCGTTTCTCTCGCGGGCTATCTGTGCCAGGCCCTTCTCATCCGCCCTCTTGATGACCGGGACGATCAACCCCTCTTCCACCGCTGTAGCCAGACCGATGTTTATCTCCTTCCATATCCGGATACGTCCCTCCTCCCAGGAGGCGTTAGCCAGGGGGTGATCTCTTAGGACCTTAGCCACCAAGACGATCAAGATGTCGGTGAAGGTGAGGCGTACCCCCGCTTTCTCCTCAACGGGGGAAAGGAGCCTCTCTCGTAACTCAACCAACTTTGTGGCCTTAGCTTCTATGGTGAGGTAGAAATGAGGGGCGGAAGTGAAACTCTCGGTCATCCGCTGGGCTGTGACCCGCTGGATCGGGCCGGGGGTCAAAAGTTCTTGTGCGGCCAGGAAGTCGAGGAGGTCTCTCTCCGTTATCCTTCCCTGGGGGCCAGTGCCTCGGACCTGGGAAATGTCTACACCTTTCTCCTGAGCCAGCCTTCGAGCCCGGGGGCTGGCCTTGATCCGCTCCGGAGCCGTGACCGCGAGAGCCGGCTTCTCCTCCAGGAAGCGGAGAAGATCTTCCCTGGTAACCATGCCCCCTTCGCCGGAGCCTCTTACCTGAGCCAAATCGATCCCCTTATCACGAGCCAGCCGCTTGGCGGCTGGAGTGGCGAGAACTTTGGCCTCAGAGACCGGTTTCACTGATGCAGCCTCAGCGATGGCCACCGGGATAGGCCACTCCTCCGGAGCCTCCTCGCCGGGCTCCAGGATGTAGGCTATCACCTGGACGACGGGCACGGTCTCCCCCTCAGGAATCAATATCTTGCCCAAGGTACCTGAAAGGGGGGCCTCTACCTCCATTACCACCTTGTCCGTCTGCACTTCGAAGAGCGGCTCCCCCTTCTCTACCTCTTCCCCTTCTCCCTTCAGCCAGCGGATGATGGTGCCCTCTTCCATGGTGAGCCCCAACTTGGGCATGATCACCTCTATCATCAAGCCTCCTTTGGAGCCGATTTTAACATAGTTGCGGTTCTTGTGCCAATATAATTAGCAGGGAGATTCGCTTGGGGCAAAGAACCTGCAAACTGGCGAGGCGAAGGCTTCTCTCTGAAGTGGAAAAGGTGGCTCGGACATCGGCAGTCGGAGGAGCCGAAATGGGGAATGGGGCGCGCTGGCGACAACTGGGCCAGTTGTTGAGCCCAGAGACACTCCAACCCCGCGTCGGATTCAACCGCCCAGATCTCGATCACCTTAGCCTGGGCGCGCAGGTAATCTATATGCCATCGGGGATACTCAACCCTCCGGCAGTGGCGGGCTAAGCGGGCCCGAAGCCCACCGGGCCCTCTGGCACTGCCTACGTAGAGATAGTATCCCTCTGGGAAAAGGAGACTTCCCAGCCTTCCGACTTCGATTTCCCTATCTTCCTCCAACCGTAGGAGGAGCAGATAGGTGCCGGGCCCCTTCGTCGCATTTGCCATGCCTAGATTATATGAACTCTTGGGGCTGGCGCAAACTCATAAACTAGTTGACAGATGCTTATGCCTAAGATATAATTTTGTAAGGCGAAATAATTGTGAGGCTAACTTTCTAATGGCTAGAAGAGAAGAGTGCATTGAGGCCCTGGAAAGGGTGCTGCGCCAACTCACCTGGCAGGGGCGGAAGAGCCTGGCTCAGGAACTCTCTTACTATGGAGTGACGGTCCCCCAGTTTTACGCTCTCCTATCCCTTGAGAAGCGTGACCGAGCCTGCCCCATGAGCGAATTAGCCCAGGCCACGCAGCAGGCTTCAGCCACCATGACCGGTATCATAGATAGGCTGGTGAGGATGGGCTTGGTGGAGAGACGGAGGAAGGAATCGGACCGCCGGGTGGTCATGGTACACTTAACGAGACGGGGAGAGCAACTCCTGGAGGAGGTAGGGGCCCGACGCCGTCAGAGTTTCTATAGGGCCCTGGCGAACTTCGATGATGAAGAGATCGACCAACTCTTGCGGCTTTTGGAGGCGCTGCCTTTGGCGCTTTCTTGGGAAGAAGAAACGGATGAAGAGAGAAGATGAAGAAAGGCAGCGGCTATCGCTGGTCATAGACCAGGGGAGTAGGTAGAATTGGTTTTGGTCAGGGAGGACAAGATGTGTCGCGTAGCCCTCATCTTGGACTTCTCGCCGGTCATAATTAGCCTCTGACATAGTGGCATAGTGAGGCCTAGGATGTGAAGGGACATCAGTGGGAGGTCGTATGGCCAAGATAGCGATCGTGGGCGCTGGAGCGGTGGGCTCGACGGTGGCCTACGCGGCAATAATCCGCGGCCTAGCCACCGAACTGGTTCTCATAGATGCCAGAAGGGATAAGGCGGAGGGGGAGGCTATGGATCTGAACCATGGCTTGCCCTTCGTTCCTCCGGCGAAGATCTGGGCCGGCGACTACAGCGATTGTCAAGGGGCCGAGATCGTGGTCTTAAGCGCCGGAGTCGCCTCTCTGCCAGGGGAGACCCGACTAGACCTCTTGGAGAGGAACGGGGCCATCTTTAAGGAGATAATGCCCCAGATCGCCCGCTATTACCCCCAAGGTATCTTGCTCGTCATCACCAACCCCGTGGATGTGCTCACCTATCTGACCGTCAAACTCTCCCGTCGGCCGCCTAGTAGGGTCGTCGGTTCGGGCACGGTCCTCGATAGCGCTCGCTTCCGTTACCTCTTGAGCGAGCATTGTGGGGTAGACCCCCGCAATGTGCACGCTTATATCATCGGCGAGCATGGGGATAGTGAGCTGCCTGTGTGGAGCCTGGCCAACATCTCCGGTGTGCGCCTGGAAGAATACTGCCTTGTCTGTGATCGAGGGTGCACCCAGGCGGAGAGGGAGGAGATCTTCCAGAGGGTGCGTCGAGCGGCTTCCGAGATCGTAGTGCGCAAGGGTGCTACCTGCTACGCCATCGGCCTTGCGGCTACGACCATCATGGAGAGCATCCTGCGCGATCAGAAGAGCGTGCTCCCCATCTCCAGCCTCTTAGAGGGGCAGTATGGGCTCCGTGAGGTCTGCCTCAGCCTGCCTTCGATAGTGGACCGGGGCGGGGTAGGGAAGATTCTCCAACTCCCGTTGAGCGAAATCGAGATAGAAGGGTTGGAGCGGTCCGCGCGCATCCTGAAAGAGGCCGCTAGTTCTTTGGGGTTGTAGGCCTAAAGGGAAGGTAACTCGAAGCCCCTTTCAGAGTAGAATAAGGAAGGGGTTTCGCCTTTAGTATATATCGAGGGAGATACCTGGGAGAGGGTGAAGAACGGGTAATCGGGCTCACAGCCTGGCTGATCCTCTTGCCTTTTCCTACCTCTTGGCATCGCCTTGGCGGGATCTCCCCAAAGGAGCCTTGGCCAACGTTGAAAAATGGACGGGTTGGTACGATTATACCATTGACCTGTCCTCCTGAGCACACTACAATGAGAGATGATATGCGGTTAAGAACCTCGATAGCCACTTTGCTCTTGGATCTTCGGGAAGAGTTCACCCAGGAACTGGCCGACCTTCGCGACATCCTTCAACCCCGGATCGGGAGGAAGGTGGAGGGACTTTCTGGTCAAAGGGTGCAGAAACTGGTTTCAGAGTTGGGTCGGCTCGTGCCCAGGACCCCAGCCCAGTGGATAGTGCTGCTCCTGAATTGGGCGCTCTTCCTTCTAGTGGTGGTTTTCTGGGTCGGTCATCGGTTAGGTCGCTCTGGATACCTTCTGATGATAGGGACAGGGGCTACTCTCCTTATCCTTTATGCTTATTTCTACGACGTAGCCTGGGGGAAAGAGGTGCTCCTAGAGCGTCCTCCCCGCCCGCCTTTCATGCCTGTCCATAAGCGAAAATGGTTGGGTAGGGCGGTGAGGCTTCGCCACCGTCTCGATGTCCTTTGGATGGCTATCCGTAACGAGTTCACAGGGGAGATCGTCGTTCTGGGTCCTTATTGCTCCCGTTGTCGCCCCCGGCAGAAACTCCCCGCCCGGGCGAGGAGGAAACTGCTGGGGCTAACTTGGTTTGGGAGGCTCGCTTTTTACGAATGGCAGTGCCCCCGATGCGGTCAGAGATACCCTCGCCCCCCACTGGATGAGGAGGAGATAACGGAGAGGATCCGAAGGGAACTGAAAGCGGAAGAATGGTAAAGGGATGATCATCGAGACCCAAAACCTGACCAAAGAGTTTGGCTCTCTGCGCGCAGTTGACGGTCTGAACCTGCAGATCAGAGAGGGGGAGATCCTAGTTCTCTTAGGACCCAACGGCGCGGGTAAGACGACGACCGTTCGTCTCTTGGCCTCCATCCTCAAGCCCACCTCCGGGCGGGCCACCGTCGCTGGCTACGACGTTGTGGAGCAGGCCAAAATCATCCGCCGGATGGTAGGTTTTTTGACCGAATTCCCGGGCCTATATCTCCGCATGTCCCTAGGTGACTATCTCGACTTTTTTGGGGAACTGTATGGGATATCAAAAGAGAAACGTCGGCGACGGAGCGAGGAACTGATGGAACGGTTCGGCGTCTTGGGTATCAGGGAGAAGCGCCTAGCCGAGTTCTCCAAGGGGATGCGTCAGAGGGTGGCCCTCATGCGGACCCTGATCCATGACCCCCAGATCCTCTTCCTCGACGAGCCCACTTCGGCTATGGACCCTCATAGCGCCAAGATGGTGCGGGACTACATTCGGGGTTTACGCTCTTCCCGGCATACTATCCTCCTTTGCACCCACAACTTAGCGGAAGCGGAGAGCCTGGCTGATCGGATGGCCATCATCAGTCAGGGGCGGATCATCGCCCTAGGGACGCCCGGGGAGTTGAAACGGCAACTTCTGGGGGTTCCCCTATTTGAGTTGCGCCTAGCCTCACCTCTAGATAGTTTACTCTCTAGGGTGGGAGAATGGGTGGAGATCGAGGAGCATGGCCCTTATTGGTTCCGATATCGCACCGCCTTGCCCGAGGAGGTGAACCCTCTCCTCCTCCACCGTCTGGCTGAGGAAGGAGCGGAGGTGGTCACCTTGAGCGAGTTGCCCCGGAGCCTGGAGGAGGTCTACCTCCGCATCGTGGAGGATGGGGATGGAGATACCCTCTCGGTTTAGAGTTAGCCCCCTGGCGATGGGCAAGGGAGCCAGCGAATCGCTAGCCAAAGCCCTGGTCATCACCAGGCGCGAGGCGCACGACTCCCTCAGGGATTGGCGGATCGTCACCCCCATTCTCCTCCTCACCCTCATCTTTCCTTGGATAATGAGCCTCGCCTCCAAGGTGGCCGCCAATTTCGCCGTGGCTTACGGTGTCGCCGATAACGCGGCTATCATCACCCAGCAACTGGTACCTTTCTCCCTTTTGATCGTGGGCTTCTTCCCCATCTCTTTCTCCTTGGTGATCGCCTTGGAGACCTTCGTAGGAGAGAGGGAGAGGAACACTCTAGAGCCGCTATTGGCTACCCCTATCTCGGATGGAGAACTCTACCTGGGCAAACTTTTGGCCGCTATGCTCCTCCCTGTGGCGGCTAGTTACCTGGGCCTCGTCTTCCACCTCATAGGGCTGCGCTGGATCACCAACTACCACATATCAGCACAAGCCTTTTTACAGGTGGCGCTCCTCACCACTATGGAGGCTTTAGTGATGGTGGCCGGGGCTGTGGTGGTCTCCAGCCATACTACCAGTGTACGCGCCGCTAACCTCCTCGCCAGTTTCATCATCGTTCCCATAGCCCTCTTCCTCCAAGGGGAAGCGGTGCTTCTCTTCTGGATGCGGTATGATGTGATCTGGTTGATGATCCTCGGTCTCCTCATAGTCGATCTAGCCTTGGTGCGCACCGGGATTCGGATCTTCAACCGGGAAGGGATCCTGGCCCGCCAATACGACGAGGTCACCCGTTCTGGATTGCGACGCTCTTTCAGCCGCTTTTGGTCCTCGCCACCGGGAATAGGCGAAGAGCCACCCCCTCTCACCCTGGGCCGCCTCTACCGAAGCCACCTACCGAGGCTCCTGAGGCATTATCTCTCTCCCCTCTCTGTGGTATTAGTGGTGATGGCCGGGGGGCTTCTGATGGGATGGGCCTTCGCCATGCGGTATCCTCTGAGAGGGGGTCTGGAAGGGTTGGTCAATTCCGACTTGGGCCGGGAATGGCAAGATCTGGGAGTTATGCCCGGCCTCAACGTTTGGGGCATCTTCATTCACAATGTACGAGCCCTTCTCATCGCCGCCTTCTTGGGGGTCATCTCCTTCGGCGTCGCCTCTCTCCTCTTGCTCCTCGTCCCTTTGGGGATGGTGGGTTTCTTGCTGGGGCAGGCGGTCAGTGTGGGCTACAGCCCCTTTATTATCCTTGTCGCTTTCGTCCTCCCCCACGGCCTGGTGGAGATCCCGGCCGCTTGGATAGCTACCGCCTTCGCCCTTAAGATCGGCGCTGCCATCTTGGCTCCTCCCCGGGGCCTCTCCCTCGGCGAGGGGTTCCTGCTCGCTATCATCAACTTCTTGAAGATCTTCTTCCTCCTCGTGGTTCCCCTCCTCCTCCTCGCTGCCTTCCTGGAGGCTAGGGTCACCCCCCGGGTGGCTCTCTGGCTCTTGGGAGGCTAAATCCTATCAACTTCCGCCTAGTTAGTGGTATAATAGAATTGCAACTTGCCCTTTGAAAGGTGCATGCCATGGCTGATCTGGAGAAAAGAGTCCAGGCTCTGCGGCGACTGATCCGCTACCACGCTTACCTGTATCATGTTCTGGACTCTCCGGAGATCTCGGACGCCGAATATGACGCCTTGATGCGCCAATTAGAGGAGTTAGAGAGAGCCTATCCAGAACTTGTCACTCCCGATTCTCCCACCCAAAGGGTAGGAGCCCCGCCCGTGGAGGCCTTTGGAGAGGTGGAGCATCGGCTGCCCATGCTCAGCCTGGACAACGCTTTCGATGAGGAGGAGTTGAGGGCTTGGGAGAAGAGGATCCGCAGGCTGTCAGACGAGAAGTTTGACTATGTCCTGGAGCCCAAGGTGGACGGCCTGGCCATCTCCCTGACCTATGAAGAGGGGGCATTGGTGCGAGGCTCCACCCGGGGCGATGGCTTCCGGGGTGAGGATGTCACTTTGAACCTCCGCACCGTCCCCAGCATCCCTCTCCGCATCCCCGTTCATGGCGAAGAAGAGCCCCCACGCCTCCTCGAGGTCCGTGGCGAGGTCTATATGCCCCTTGACCTCTTCCAGGAGATGAACCGGCGGCGAGAGACGGAGGGACAGAAGCCCTTCGCTAACCCCAGAAACGCGGCCGCGGGCTCGGTCCGACAACTCGACTCCTCCATCACCGCCTCTCGTCCTTTGAGCATCTGGGTCTATGGGGTGGGCCACTTCGAAGGGGTGGAACTCACCACCCAGGGGCAGGCTTTAGAATACCTGGGAGCCCTGGGGTTCAAAGTCAGCCCCGACATCTCCCTCCACGATGATCTCGACGATGTCATAGCCAAGATCGTAGAATGGATAGATAAAGAGGAGAGTTGGAACTACGAGGCCGACGGCATGGTGGTGAAGGTCAACTCTTTAGAGCAGCAAGAGGCCCTCGGCGTCGTAGGGCGGGCCCCTCGCTGGGCTATCGCCTATAAGTTCCCCGCCGAGGAGGGGGTCACGCGAGTTCTTGACATAAGGGTAAATGTGGGCCGCACCGGAACCCTCAACCCCTACGCTGTCTTGGAGCCTGTGCAAGTAGGAGGGGTAACCATAAGCACAGCGACTTTACATAATTTCGATGACCTGCGGCGCAAAGATATAAGGGTAGGGGACATGGTGGTTATCAAGCGGGCTGGAGATGTGATCCCCCAGGTGGTGAGGCCCCTAGAGGAACTGCGTAGCGGTGAGGAGAGGGTTTTTGAGGCTCCGGAGCGGTGTCCGGCCTGCGGCCAGCCGGTGGGGCGCTCTCCCGATGAGGTGGCGGTCTATTGCGTCAACCCTTGTTGTCCGGCTCAATTGGTGCGGAATGTGGAGTATTTCGCCTCCCAAGCGGCTATGGATATCGAGGGCTTCGGCTCCCGCCAGGCGAAGAAATTCGTGGAACTGGGGCTGGTAAAGGACCTGGCCGATCTCTACTATCTGAAGCCAGAGCACCTTCTCCCCTTGCAGGGGTACGCCGAGAAGAGTGTGGAGAACCTCCTGGGCTCACTGGGCTCAATCGAGGCTTCCAAGAAGCAGCCTTTATGGAGGCTCATAACCGGCTTGGGAATAAGGCATGTGGGGAGTACGGTGGCTCAACTCCTCACCAAGCATTACGCCTCCCTCGAGGAGTTAATGGCCGCCGGCCAAGCCGAACTGGAAGCGATAGAGGGGCTGGGCCCCCACACCGCGGGGAGCATCGTCAGGTACTTCTCCCAGAAACGGAACCGGAAACTGATAAAGAAGTTGCGAAAGGCCAAAGTGCGGATGACTCGCCTGCCGGAGGAAGTAGAGGCGGTTAGGGGGCCTCTAGAGGGCTTGACCTTCGTCATCAGCGGGACGCTCCCCACCATGAGCCGAGAGGAGGCGACCAGGTTCATCGAAGAGCGTGGGGGAAAGGTCACCGGGAGCGTCAGCAGGAATACGAGTTATCTCTTAGTAGGGGAGGGGCCAGGAGCCAGCAAGTTCAATCGGGCCGAAGAGTTGGGTATTCCGATGGTGGATGAAGATGGGTTGAGGCAGATGGTGGAGGGATAACTGGCTGTCAAGTTGACGTAAGAGGTCTCTGAAAAAGTAGACTTTGGGTGGAAGCAGTAAGTGACCTGGCAGCAGGGAGGTGGTAGAATAGGAGCAGCGCTCGAGCGGGTGTATAGCTGTCCTTACAGGATCCCGTGGGAAAGGGGGA
>Ga0209979_1000881_pt1 | contig 36252 bp, 35 predicted proteins | sample AnhtaG_FD_183114 | JGI IMG/M metagenome (GOLD analysis project Ga0209979, IMG submission 183114) | Deep subsurface microbial communities from Anholt, Denmark to uncover new lineages of life (NeLLi) - Anholt_01485 metaG (SPAdes) (version 2) | ecosystem: Environmental > Aquatic > Marine > Oceanic...
GCACTATTTCCGTCGATTAAATCTGTCAGATCCGAGGCGGCAACATCAGGTGAAGTCACTCGCGGCTTTTCCGATTGTGCGAGCACAAACCCTTCCCCATTGCCACAACCTGCTGTGCTTAGCAATACCACGAACATCAATGCACTCAATAGCATCCTTTTCATGACAATTACCTCCCATTCCTAATTCTCCGCGGGCCTACAATCGGCCATACTATATTATAAGACGAATTAAGAGCCGGAAAAGTTCCCTGTCTCTTTACTGAACCCATAATACAGCCACATAAACCACGCTCAGTTGCACCCAGAAGAACGCTTTGAGCAGCAATTCCATGGTCACAGCCAAAAGACCCGGTTACCTCTATGTCCCCGAGAACAATATGGTCCTGCTCCCATCCTCAGTGCCATGCCATCGCTTCCTCAAGCAAGGGCTGCTCGTGGACAGTTGCCTCAAGGCACTGGTAGAGGGGCTTTTGAATACAGGTACGACCCCAAGACCGGCAAGCGACTAGTGATAGTAGGTGAAGCGCAGGTTGTGCGCCGAAGCTTCAGACTATCATGCTGCGAAAGCAAAAGCAATCTATCAGAGAAAATAGGCAAAGCCGAGGAGAAGATCCCGGAGTTTCGCCAAAGGGTACGTCAGAACCTTCAGTCACTTAGCTATGAGGAAAGACAGCTTTCATTAGATGCGCTATCGGTCGAGATCATTGCTTACCGGGACCGGGTTGAACTCCGCGGTACTCTCCCTACCTACGTCACCACTGAACGAACATCGGGATGTTTGTCCACTCATGCTTATAGCTGTTTAATACCTTTTGCCTTTTCCATTAAATAAAAGCACCACTGCAAGAACATTGGCATATGTGTGTTTCTATCGTAGCATCAGTCCCAAGTAATATTCAGCGGTGTGTACGCATCATACTGCCTGGTTCTATTTAAGACGGTTCATATGCTATAATTCTTGGTAATCAGATGATATTACCTGTGTGGGTGGTCTCACATAAATCCGGCGGGTAATATTAGATATCTAATTGTGCTGGGGTACCACCCTCTCCATATGCGAGGAATCCGGTGGAATTAAAGGAAATACTGGTCGTTGTACCGCATAGTGGGATACTCATTCCCGGCGAAATACCCCTCGATTCTCTTTCCAATGATTTTTCAAGATTGATGAGGAATGTCGATTGGTATACAAATTGGCTTTACAATTTTCGTGATTTTCTCGGCAATTCACATCTGGCGTTTCCGTATTGCAGTCTTATACTTGAGGCAAACCGTCAACCAGAGCAGTTAGACGAAAGTGTTCCACTAAGGGATACTCTGGGAGAGCCGTTATACCAGCCTCGATGTGAGCCCACCCGGGAGTTAAGGCAGTCTCTGTCCAGAAAATATTTGCAGGCGTTTCATCAGGATATAAGTGACGAGATTGCCCATGGGAAGTCATTCATGTTGGATGGTCATTCCACAGTAACCGCCAAAATGGTGGCGGATAATCAAATTGACCTGATGAACTTTCAGGTTTCAAGTCAGAATAATGAGGTGACATACTTTTGCCCTGATGTATTCATAGAAACCTATGCCAATGAGCTGTGCAAAAGACTGTCTTGGGTCAAGGTGACAGTTAACCAATCGAAATATTATGGTGTGTATGGTCATGTATGTGGTGCACATTCAATAAATGCAATGACGAGGGTCGGTAGGCGGGTACCGGCTATTTTACAGGAGACTAATCAGAAGCTATATATGAATGAAGACCGTACGCTGAATGTAGAAGCTTTGGAGACGCTCAGGCGAGCGTTTGCGGAAGCACTGTACGAAATGCTGGTGACAGTGCTGCCACGCTAAGGAGTCTAGTATGATAAACATAAGAAACGTTAGACAAACATTCGATTTCGACTGCGGAGTGACGGCACTGCAGACAGTTATGGAATACTACGGAGTGGAAATGCGGGTGGATGAGTTGTTAAAGGAATTGAAGACCGATGAGGACGGTACCCACTATGCTAATATGATTGCCCTAGCAGAGAAGAGGGGTTTTACGGTATTCGCTTCAGAAGGAGTCCCCCTAGAAGAACTCAAACGCTTTATTGATACAGGATACCCGGTTATAGTAACAGTGCAAGCTTGGGCAGAAAGGTATATGACCCTTGAAGAATGGAAATCAGACTTTGACGATGGCCACTACGTCGTATTAATCGGATATCAGGGCAATATCATTATCTTTGAGGACCCAGCATCGCCCCGCCGTACATGGCTTACGGATGAGGAATTCCTGGCACGCTGGCATGACACGGAACCCAAGACCAATAGGAAGCTGGAGCATTTTGCCATGGTGTTGATGGGGAAGGAGCCCATAACCAGAGTACCGGAACACATGGATTAAATTGTATCACGGGCTAATTTTTTCTTATTGGATAGGCTGAAGCACTCTATAAAGGTTTTAGTAGTACCTTTAATAGTTATTTCAAAGTTCTGTAAATAGAGCATGATGTTACGTTAGAATTTAAATATAAAAGGGGAGCACCATTGCTCCCCTCAGCTGTCTTTCAGTACATCAACTGATTGGCTACCATTGCACAAACATTGGGATGTCTGTTACACAAGGACGTAACTGCGATTCCCTTTTCATGTTCGCTTGCCAATGGGAATAGTAGCAATCTCGCTTATTGATATCAGCGTGACAAAGTGACTAGTATGCGTTTTGTAGCAAAGGCAGAATTGAGGTAAATTACATGGGGAAGCGTTGTGCGTTCATGAAGTGGTTACATAGTTGCCAAGGGAGGTTGTGCTGGCAAGATAAGGGGCCTATATATGGTATTATGATATGGTATTATGCAGAACAGCATTAGCCACAACAAGGATCGCCCCTCTGACCGAATGCACCTAACTTACGGTGCCCACACAGGGCAGTCATCGCTGGCAGGGTTGTCGGTGATCCTGGTATGGTTAGAACCGTCTTCGTCCATGACGTAGATTTCCGCATTGCCATCATGGTCGGAGAAAAGGGCGAGGCCGAGCAATCCCCGACCTGTGGTGTAGCCCATTATCGGACTGAACTCACTGATCCAGAGCGCCCCGCAATTGAACTCCGAGGCTACATGCTCCTTGAGCCTCTGGGCCTCCTCAATAGCATCGGCATGCAGTACCGCCATATGCACTGGGTTTTTCCCAAGTTGATGTGTCGAAATCCCTATGCTTGGTCGTGATTAGCATTGCGCCGGAATTTGGCTCTAGAAGTACTCTTGCAAGTAGAGAGGTATCCTAGAGAAGATTCAGAGCAAGCGAATTACCTGATTCTCCAGCACTCGCTGCCCGGAAGAATTGAGCTACCCACCAATAGATATCGCGTTTTCGGATGGAGTTTCTGAGTCTTCGCATTCGATCCTTCCGTTCATCGATCCCCATGCCATGTGCTCGGTGGATGGCATTGGCTACCCCTTCGATATCATACGGGTTTACCAGCAATGCATTTCTGCGTAACTGAGTGGCCGCACCAGCGAATTCGCTCAGTATCAATACACCGTCGTTGTCTATATTGGTGGCGCAGTACTCTTTGGCTATTAGATTCATGCCATTTTTTATGGGTGTAATCAGAGCAATACTAGCTGCACGGTAATATGCCAGAAGGTCAGACCGTTCAAAAGCGCGGAACATATACTGGACCGGTGTCCAGCCCGGTTCACCAAACCTACCATTGATATCACTCACTAATCCTTCGATTTCAGCCTTTAGATTCTGATACTCAGGTACTTCTTCTCGACTAGGTACTACAATTTGGATCAGTGCTATCTTTCCTCGCAGATCCTCAAATCGTTCTAGAACGTTGTTGAATGATTGCAACCTGAGAGGAATACCCTTAGTATAATCTAAACGGTCCACACCTAGGATAATCTGACAGTTCGGCATGGCCTGACGTAGCTCTTCGACTCTGTCAGATACAGCCTTGTCTGCTGCAAGTCTAGTGAACTCGTTGAAGTCTATGCTGATTGGAAAAACACCGACCCTAATTTCTCGGCTCGGTGTCACGATTATGGATATCTGTCTTCTCGCATCGAGACGGAGACTTCTAATAATGGTTTGAGCACAATTAATAAAGTTGTTACGATCACGCATTGTCTGAAATCCAATGAGGTCATATTCCAGCAAAGCTCTCAGAATCTCCGATCGCCATGGAAGTTTCATAAAGATATCGAGTGAGGGAAATGGAGTATGGAGAAAGAATCCAACCTGCCGTTCAACACCTATGCTGCTTAATTCTCTCGCCACAAGCAGGAGATGATAATCGTGAACCCAAATGTAGTCATCTATGCTGGAACTGTCGGCTATGACCTGAGCGAATTTGCGATTAACCATCTGGTACGTATTCCACCAGCCTGGATCGAAGTTGCATCGTGACTGAAGGTCGTGGAAGAGGGGCCATATAGTTCCGTTAGAGAATCCCAAATAGTATTGATTCACTTCGTCTTGACTGAGAACGACCGGTATCAGAGTGTAGCCTGTATCCTAGCTTGCTATGGTAAGCACGTCATCCAAGTTCAACTCTTCAAACCAGCCAGTCCAACCAATCCATGACCCGCCCTTTTCGCGTAGGACTGGAGCTAGGGCAGTAACCAGCCCACCAGGGCTAGGCTTAGTCTGCCACTCCCCCGTATCCACTCTGGTCAGGGTTACAGGCAAGCGATTTGAAATGATTATGAGCTTATTAAGCCTTGTATTGCTTTGATACTCAAATCGTGACATAGATGAAATCCTTTTGGCATTCTGTCAGCTACTAAAACAATCTTATCCCTGTCGTGCTCCGGTGTCAACAAAGGATAGATAGACGGTGCTTCCTGTGTCTATAGTCCTATGTAGCGGGTTTCCATCTGAGGGATTATCGTGTTGATGGAAATGACGAATAATTCAATGAGGGCTGTCCAAGAGGATTCCACTTTGTTTTAGTCTGAAGCTCGGTGCGGCTGCCCGACCAACAATCGCAATATGCTCGCCAAGTCATAGGTTCTCGCCCGGTTACTTAATGGCAATTTTTAGCCGTATCTTGGTATCTATCACCTCGAGTACGTCTTCTGGCGCCAATATAAGATCTGCAGAAACTTTTCGACGAACTATGAACTTTGTAATCTCGCCGTTTAAAATATTGTACACCAAGTGATCAACTGTACCTAGTACTTTGCCATTCATGTCTGTCACTTTTGCCCCATATTTTATTTCTATTTCAATCACCTTCTTTCCAACGCTGATGTGTGTTCACTGTCACGTTTGATTTATATACATAACCTCTGCCATATCGGAGGAATTTCATGTTGACATATTAGTAGCTTGTAAGTAACTTGAGCGTCAATGGTCAATACCTCTTTAACTTCGTGCAACAAAATGCCTTCAACACGCGCAATGTGCAATGCAATATTAGTGCGTTTGTTCGTAAAGCGATCTATTGTCCTGGCTCCATACTGTTGCATATCGTTAAGTCGTCTCAGTCTTGTCTCACGAATAGAACAGCTCCCTTGCGGGTCTCTTGGCAATCTATTACGCACCCCTCGAGGGAGCGATAGTACTCAATACCGATTAGTAGGACCTTGGACCCCTGGTACTCCATAACCTGGTCTCCAGACAGCTCACTGTCTGGGACTAACACATATAAGCCAGCCGGAGCAGGCAGAAGCCTGAGTCCAACCTCTGGGTCTGAAGTCGTGCGCAGTAGCCTTGCCCTCAGTTCCTTAGCCCCACGTTCAGTTACAGCTACTATCTTGCTACCTCCTGAATATGGTTCACCTGCTGCGACGCTTGGACCATACGTTCGACTTTAGGAGCAGTGATTTTGTAAACCACATCTGTGGTTGTGCTCTCACTCCTGTTCGACTCTTGGTACTTGGCCTCACACTATTCAACGTATTCATTTAGCTTCTGGCTACGGCTAGGATGGCGCAGCTTATTCAGCGCCTTAGCTTCAATCTGGCGCACACGCTCCCTGCAGACCCCAAACTCTTTGCCGACCTCTTGGAGGGTTCGACTGCGCCCGTCTGTGAACCCAAACCTTAATTCGATGATGCGACGTTCCTGCGGTCGCAGTGATGCAAGAACCTCTCTAACCCGGTTCTTGAGCATAGCGTTTGCCGCCTGGGTTTCCGGTGATGGTATCGTCTCATCCGCGACAAAGTGAACAAGCTCGTCCCCTTCTCCATCCTCCCCTAGAAGTAGTGGTTTTTGTAGGGAAATAGGCCGTGAAGTGGCCCTCTGCAACCAGTCCAGCTTCTTATATGAAATTCCTATGTGCGAAGCTAATTCCTCCCTGGTTGGGTCGCGGCCGTACTCTTGAGCCAACTGGTACTTCACCCGATCTAACTTTAATATGGCATCCACCACGTGCACCGGCAGGCGCAAGACGCGTGATTGTTGTGCAATGGCCCGGCCGATCGCCTGCCGAATCCAATAGGTGGCATAGGTGCTGAACCTATACCCCCTGCGGTGATCGTACTTCTGCACTGCCTTGATCAGCCCGATGTTTCCTTCCTGAATCTGGTCAAGGAACGATATGCCCTGTACTTTGTATCTCCTAGCCACGCTGACTACGAGTCGCAAGTTTGACTTAATTAGGAGCTCACCGGCTCGGCAAGCCCGTTCTCTTGTTTGATCGAAGTGCAACGCGATTTCGGAGAGGCGCTTTTCTAGTTCAGCGTGAGATTCTAGCGCCTTCAACTCTTTCTCGAACTCAGCTACGGAACTCCTTTGGCTGGCTTTCTCCAGTATTTGCCAAGGTATTAGCCTGCTGTCCACCGACAGCTGTATCAGAGTCCGCATAGTTTGCCCCTGAGTCATTCCCGTAGACTCAGCTATCACGTCCACCAAACGTCGGTCGATTTGGCCATCGATCGCCTTGCGTAATTCGTAATCTTGCACCCTCTGCGCTATTGCAGCTGCTGGACTCAACTTGAGTTGATTACAAAGCGTTTCGAATACTAAACGCGCATGGCAGAAGTGCTCCGCTAAAGCTATTAACAAATAGATTGCGGACGTTTGAGCACCGTATCTGGCCTCACATTCTTGCTCAATCGCGGAAAGGCGTTTTCCCTCCTCTATCTGGCTGCCAAGCTGCCTTTCCTCCTCAGCACTTAGCAACCTAGTTTCTACAAATTCCTGGAGGTACAGCCCTACCAGCTCATCCGGAAGTTCGATTTGCTGATACCCGGTCTCAGTCTTAGGTGACTGCTCCTCTTGCCCGGTCTCCTCGCTCGCGTATTCGTTGCTAGCCATACCTAGTTCCCTGTTCTCGATAGGGCCCGGTTCGATTTCTAGGTTGTTTCGTTGAACCATATAATTTCCTCAGAATCTTGCCGCTCAGCGCTTAGCTCAACCCCGCCAGTCTGTTTAGCGTTACGGCTTTAGTACCGCTGAGACCAATAAGACTGGAGATAACTCCGCGTTCAATGAACAGGCTGAATATACTCGTAACAACGATGTCCCGAGTCCTACAGGGGGTGTACACGGTAGACGCCGGATTACTCTCTTATAACAACGAGACGGCGGCCTTCTGGGTGGTCTTGATAATCGACTATCCAACCCTTGAGGGCTCTAGATACTTCCCCATCCACTAATAGGACTCTCGCCCCCTCGTGTTCCACCACCTGGTCGTCTTCCTTCTCGGTATCCAGCACCAGCCCTATATTTCCCTGTTGGTCCGGCACCATCCTCAGGCCTACCCCCGGCTCCTGAGCACCGGAAGATTCCAGTATCAGTAGAAGTTCCTCCCTGGCAGCTTCTGTTACAGTCACCATCCTGCACCTCCTGCTTACTTATTCACTATGACCGATAAAAGAAATTCCAACAGCTCTCCAAACGTGGGACAGGTCTCAAATCAGCGCTTGGGCGACCTGCCGTATTGATTCAATTGCAGCAGCATAATAGGCCACAATCGGGCAATACCCTAATCCCAAACCAGCCCATTAGTGTTACTATGTCTCCTGCTCTGATTGTCACGAACATCATCTTATAAGAAGGGTGCCTGAAGGCTCATCTGTGCAGTCAAGTTGGTACCATTGCACCCGAGCCACGCATTCAGGATCCATGAATACCTTGACTCCATCCAGTTCCAGTGTCTTATCATCTTCCTTTACGGCATCTGGTTGGATAAAGAGGGTTTTCTCTCCACAATCATTTACCGCCATGCGCATCCTGAAACCTATCCCAGCGTGATAGCAACTCTCTAATAGCTTCTCCTTTAATATTGCTGCTGCTCTTGAAGTGATCTCCATCAAATCTAGACCTCCCCACTACGTATGAAGTTATGCTAGCTTCCCGAAGACCAGCTAATTGGGTTCCGGCTAATAGCTTTCAGGTGCATGTTTTCTGAGCTATGGGCTAGCCCGGGCAATATACGGGACCTATTGTGCTAATTTACCTTCGGCAAACGCCTTGAGTTGATTAACCATCTGGTCAATATCTCGTTCTACCTTTTTCCTGGCCACAAGTTTTTCCCTAACGCGACCGAGCTTGCCTGGGAAAGTGTAATGAAGAGTGAAGTGTACCATTGTGCCCTTATGTTTAGATTTCAGTTGCCATTCCTCGGTTATTCTAACCTTGTCATTAGAAACCCAAGCTATCGTTTGGTTGCTGTCGCGGTTGGCATTGCAGAGGCAGATCATGGCGAGAGTTTCGAGTTTCTTGCCTCCAAGACTAAAGGTCAATCGACTAGTTGCACCGGTCTGTCTTCTAACTTGGGATATCGGCTTCACCTCTAACACCATCGGGTCCCATGTTGGTGCCTCTTCAAGTTGCTTCGTTAAAATGTCAAAACAGTGTTCTGATCGTTCTGCCACAAATATCTTATCGGAGATTACCACCCCATTGGCTGGCTGGTTGATCACCCTGCAAAGCGAACGATCAGTCGATTTACAATTATCAGTTGGCGACAGTACACGATGAAGCATGGGTTTATTCTGCTTTTTCTTATCCTTCTTTTTATGCTTTGGTGCAGATTTTGGCACGTTACACACACCCCTTTCGATAAGGTCTATTTCGTTTTCCTGTGTGTAGCCTTCGACTTCTCCTTTCGAGTCTTTCCGCTTTTGTTGAATTCTTTGTGATACCGATCTCTCAGTTCTTTTTTCGCTTGCTTTTTCCCCACGGCAGGCCCTCACAGTTTTTTACTTTTCATTCTACCTTCTTCTAAACTGAAATGAAATACCGCGATGTGGTTATTAATGAAATGCAAAAGGGTTATCACGTGATAACCCTTTTGGTAGGTACGGCAGGTTGTTGGCGCAATATGCTTTAGTCTGTCTCTTCCCCTTTATCTCCCGTCTCAAGCACTAAGCCCTGCTGGACTGCGTAGGCTGCAGCCTGCTGTTTATTGCGCAAATGCAATTTCTCCAAGATGTTCTTGATGTGCACCTTGACGGTGTTCTCAGCAATGATCAGGCTTGCCGCTATCTCTCGATTAGTTGCTCCACTGGCAACGAGTTTTATAACTTCTATCTCCCTATCTGAGAGTAAAGGCTCCTCGGCATCCCTTGCCTGTTTGTCCTCCTTAAGAGATGTGAACTCATAAATAAGTCTCTCGGCTAGAGGTGGGGAAATAATGATTTCACCTTCTGCGATCAAGTGGATTGATTTGACTAGGCAATCAATATCTATGTTCTTTAGAAGATACCCCCTCACCCCCACCTTTAGGGCGGAGAAAAGCTCCTCCTCGTCCTCAGAATCGGTGAGTATCGCTACCTTTGTATCCGGCAGCTCCTTGTTGATGCATTGTGCAGTCTCGATGCCATCGCAGTCCGCCATCTGGACATCCATCACGACAACGTCAGGCGTAGTCTCCCTTGCCTTTTCTATTGCCTTTGAATCGTTGTTACAATGGCAAACTACCTGTATATGCGGTTGGCTCTCCAGCAGCTTGACAAGGCCTTCTCGGAAGAGCTCCTTGTTATCTGCTATGAGCACCCTTATATGCTCCATACATCACCCCACGGCATCACTACTGCCTATATTTGCCGACTCGAAATATTGACATCCATAAGATTGTGGCAAGACAAGCTGGGTTAAGTCTAGCATATTAAAACCCTTGAGTCAAAACTTTACCCCCCCCGACCGATAGTCGTTCAGGATAAGTAAACAGGTTGCCAAATAGTTGAACGATGAATGTGTCCCAAGTTTTGGGGGAACTCGCTGGCATCCGCTAACTATTCGCAGAATGCTCAACAACCTAATCTATACGGGGAGGACTTATTACGGCAGAACTAAGCGGGTACCCATCGGTGGCAGGAAATGCCGCCTTGAAGACAGGGACAGTTCTGAATGGATACTTATTCCCGATGCAACACCAGCCATCATATCAATAGATGAATTTAACGCAGCCCAGGAAGAGTTGAAGAAACCAAAGTCAAGAAACGGGAAGGCAATAGTTAAATACCTGCTGCGTGGCCATATTTACTGTGGATACTGTGGCACGCGGATGTCAGGCTCCCTGCTGAATAGAAAATGGCGCTATTACTATTGCCGGAAAACTCTTCCCGACTACGCCATACCCCACAAGTGTGAGGCACGCTACGTTCGTGCCGATCCACTGGAACAGGAAGTCTGGTTGAAACTGAGTGAGGTGCTGAAGAATCCTGAACTGGTGCTAGCGGAACTTCGGCGACGAAAGGAACTAGCCGTCCCGTTTTTAACCAGCGACATCGCGAAGATAAAGCTGGAACTGGAGTCAAGCAGGAATCAGCAGCTAAGGCTGGTCAAGCTTTATCAGTTTGGTTAGATAGATGAGGATTTCATTGTCGGGCAGACACGATCGCTAAAGAATAGAGAGAAGGATTTACTGGAAGAACTTGCACGATTGCAAAGCCACCAAGCGTCAATTCGAGAACTCGAAGACATCGATGATATAGTTCTTGATTACTGTCGGCGAGTCTCTAGGAATCTAGACTCACTGACATTCGATGAGAAGCGGCTTCTTCTCGATGCCCTTGCGGTGAAAGTACTCACCACTGGACAAACATCGGGATGTTTGCCCTTCCATGCGTACGTTTCAGTAACATAGCAGGAGCCGTTGCGTAAAAAGCTCAGTGTTAATCCTGCGTTCGCTTAGCCAAGAACTAAGAACCATCCCTTACAATGTTCAGAGTAAGTTCTAGATTGCTGGACTGCATGAAAAGCAAGTATAATACAAGTCAGACTCAATATGTTCTCAAAAGGAGTCTGATATATGGCGCAAGGAACTCAACTTATAGCTCCATGTGGTATGAATTGTGGACAGGACCTCTTTGACGTAGTATCTATAACTTCCCCCCAGATAGGCATAAATGCCTCAAAAAGGCGTGTGTTATCCCTTAGTCGAACATGGACACCTAACAAGCCTAAATCACGGTATGATTTACGTTTAGGCTTAGGAGCGCCGTAGCTTTGATTAAGAAAGGAATCTTGAAGGCATTTGACAGCGGGACCTACACCGCCTCCGTCCAGATCGCCGGCAGCATATCGGTGTGGCTGGAGGACGTCCCCGTGTCCAGGGGGATCCCCACCGGCGAAATGATCACCGGTCGTAATGTATCGGTTATATTCCTTGATCCAGGCAACCCCGCTGATGCCGTCGTTGTTGCCATGTGGACCTAGAACCACATGGCTGAATCGCAACAAGATTGGTTCCTTGACAGGCAAAGCTCCCCGGCGTATGCTCAGCACCATCTATCTAAGCACAACAATTCTGGCTTATTCGAGGATCTTGACTTATTGCCGAGGGCCGATTATATTGAAATCAAAATAGGGCATAAAGCTATAATCGCATTACAATAGATTTTGCACTATGTGAAATAAACAGGGAAATAGACATAAAGGTGGGTAATTAAGAATTGGTGGACAAAAAGACGGCTTACATCAGATTCTTTGCTGGAGTAAATCCCAAGACTGTTAATACCTTGATACAAGTTACAGAAAAACAGCTTGGAGAAGGTATTGAACGTTTTGTACTCCTAATTTCATCTGGAGGTGGACAAGTCTTTAGCGGTATTTCAGGCTACAATTTCCTCAAAGGTATCCCTGCAGAGGTAATAACCCATAATTTCGGTAGCATCGATTCGGTAGCTGTTGTTCTATTCTGTGCAGGTGCTAAGAGATTATGCGTGCCCCACGCAAGGTTTCTCTTACATAGCGTTGGCTTTGACGTACCTGCAGCAACAAGATTTGATGAAAAAATACTGGATGAACGAATAAAGGGTTTAAGAATGGATCGAGAAAATATTGCGCGCATCATAGCTGACAATTGCGGAAGAGAAGTAGAAGAGGTCGATCAAGATATATTAACTAGCATCGTCTTGAATTCTGAAAAGGCGATTACATATGGCCTAGTTCACGAGGTCAAGGCTGAACTATTCCCGAAGGGAGAAGAGATTATAGATATTACAGATGCATAGGATGTGACGAGGAGACTTTTCCCGGTCCAGGCAGTTCTGTTTGGTTTTAGTTGATAGCTTCTCCACTCGCATATCTTGACAGCCCAGCTCCCCCACCATGTCGTTCCGCCGTCCTTTTCCTCGACCCGGGCAACCCTGACGATGCCGTCGTGGTAGCCATGTGGACGTAGCATCCACCACTCTACACCCCCTACGGTCCGTCGGTTCGTCGTCGGTGTGCGCTGTCGATGTGACCTAGCCCGCATCTTGCTTACCCGCATACTTGAGCCTGGCAGACTGTTATCTCGTATGGCTTCTTTGTGGGGTTGACATGCTCTATCAGTCATGGTTTAATCCTCATAATATTTCTGACATGATTTATATCTATGTAGAGCATTACCAATGCATCAACTAAATATTTAAATTTAAGAAAGGAGAAAGCATTAAATGGTAATCAGTATAGATCCAGCGACAGCAGCAATGACTTTATTGATTGGAATTGGATTAGTTATATTGGGCTGGAGACAAATTGGACATCTCAGAAGAGAATTGCATGACAGTTCAGAGACATCCGCCCAACAAATTAGCACAGTCATAGAAAGAAGTTATGCTGCACTGTTACCTCAAATTGATCAGCGCTTTGATAGTCCTTATATTAATGAAGCACGCAATAAAGAATGGGAATTAATAGAGAAAGTGGCAAAAGAATGCGAAGAACTGCCTGATCAAACTAAAGAGCAACATTTGCGAGTTTGTTGCGAAAAATATATCGAAGAATGGTGGAAGTCTGACAAGGATTCATATTTCCTTCTCATGCGTAGATGTCAGTTCTTTGAAATGGTAGGCTTTATGTGCAACAAAGGTTATTTAGACTATGACGATATAGCAGATCTTTATGGAATGCCTATTTTACGAACTTATATGTTGTGTAAGTCAAATATTGAAAAGTTACGACACGGGCAAGAGAAGGTGTATGAACATTTTGTTGAACTTGCGAATAGGGCACGCAAATTTTATCCAACATATCAAGTGTTGGATTCTTTATAAAAAATGTAAAAATACTATTCATAGTCTTTAGGTTAAGAGCCAACACAGCTAGGCTGATTATGTGGGGCTATCTGTAATAGGTGGCCCTTCTTTATATATCTCCCTTTGCCATTGTCTCCTATCGCAAACCGCCAGCTTTTATTAAAAGGCTGTTTAATCCCTGTGCTATATCAGATTGACAGACAATAAAACAAGGAGTACTCTCCTCCTACACAAAGATTAAAGGGGACGCTATGATATCTGACAAAACCACAAGTATAATTAAGCTCAGGGAACTGGTTAAAAATTTCATAGAGGATAGGGACTGGAGCAAATACCACAATCCCAAGGATATAGCCGTATCAATAGTTATCGAAGCCTCTGAGCTATTAGAGGTCTTTCAGTGGGTTAAAGACACGGACTTGGATAAAGCCGTTAAAGAACCTGTCAGATTAGTAAAGTTAGCAGAGGAGCTGGGCGATGTCATGATTTACTGTTTTAGCCTAGCTAATGTTCTGGATATAGACATATCACAAGCAGTAGTGAAGAAGATAGAAAAAAATAAAGGTAGATATCCGGTTGAACGAGTAAAGGGCGATTATAAGAAATATACTGAACTCTAAGTTTAGATTAGCTTATGGTGGAGGTGCATTGAATGAAAGAAACATTACTCGAAATATTGAACAATTATCTGTCTGCAAAGAATACCCACTTCGCCGGTAATATATTAGCCAGCTTCATACGCCAAACTGCGCCTCCCACAATCAGTGCTAAAGCAGCTATTACCACCAAGTACAAAATTCAAGGGAGCGCAGGACAGGCAACCTGGGCTGAAATACCTTGGATTAGTATATTTGACAGTCAAATTACTACTTCAGCACAGAAAGGGTATTACATAGTCTACCTATTTAGGTCAGATATGTCTGGGGTATACCTATCGCTTAATATGGGTTGGACACAGTTTGAGAGAAAATTCAAGTCGATAGGACAGGCACAACAAATGATACTGGATACTGCTGTAGCTTGTAGAGAATTAATCCGGTCTTCATTGACAGAATTTTCATATGAACCAATCGATTTGATAACTAACCGCAATTTAGGTAAGGGTTATGAATTAGGGCATATATGCGGTAAATTATATTCCAAGGACTACATACCTGATGATAGAGTCTTAGTGGACGATCTAAGGAATCTTATAGGTGTTTATAGAGAGTTGAGGGGTCATGTTAATAGAAAGGAAATAACGAATCTGGCTATGGAATATTTGAAAGAGCAGGCGGAACGAGAGGATTGGGAGGATGTAGGGTATCAGGCAGAGGTAGCAGAGGCAGCTCCAATAGATATTCCTATAACTCCTCAAGAAAAACCAGAACATATAGAGGTGAAAGGGCGTGAGAAGTGGAAAACAAATCCTGGTCATGCTAAGGCCTGCCTTATCAATTCAAGATACAAATGTGAGGTTAACCCAGACCATCAGACTTTTATTTCGCAAGTTACAAATAATAACTATGTAGAGGCTCACCATTTAATCCCGATGGAATTTCAAGAAAGGTTCTTGTATAGCTTGGACATTCCGGCAAACATAATGTCTATGTGTCCAAATTGCCATAAGCTCCTCCATCATGCGAGGCACATTGATAAGGTAAAACTTTTAAGTTTGCTCTTAGAGAAAAGACGAGACGCACTGGAGAATGCTGGAATATCCTTATCGTTGAGTGACTTGACATGGCTTTATAAGTGAGTTTCTTATCTAGGATATAAGCCAAGCCAGGCGGATTATGGGGGGGGCTACCCGAGATGGGTGGCCCCTCTCTAATACCCCCCATGCAACCTACCTTAATACTGCCTTAGCTATAAAAAGCATACTAGTCACTTTGTAACCGACATCCACAGCTTAGTTGTTGCACAATCTGACGTTCTGTTCAGTCGCCAAGGTCGCTGTCTTCTCTCTTGTGCACAAAGCACCGCCGTTGTAGAATGTTAAAGTGAAATGCCTTAGGCCAGTAAAAGGTGTTTCGAAGGCGGCAAAAATGGAGCGGATCGCTGATCTGAATCTTACCGAAGAGGAAGTATTCAAGAAAGCGAAGATGCTAGTAACTAAGGTTAGAAGAGCTTCTGCAGAAAATCCGCCGAACCTTGAAAGTGCGATTAAGATTTTAGAGAACCTACGCAGGGAGATCTATGAGGATCTCAACCAAATCCAGCACGAAGCAATGATTCTTAGGGCAGGACTAGTGCTCCAAAGGAGCGATTTGATAAATGAAGATGTAGAGTGGTATTGGAATCCCCGTCAAAGAGGAGGGGCAGAAGAGCCAGACCTCCGTGGCATAATCGCAGGACAAATCAAGGTATCGGCAGAAGTTACTGCTTCGGAAAAACCTGAAGGAACTATTGAGCGAAGAATGCAGGCAACCCTTTCGAAACTTTCAAAAATGCGTGGAAAAAGAATTTACTTTGTGCGGACGCAGGCGATGGAGAAGCGAGCCAGAAGCAAGGTAAAAAAGGCTGGCTACCAGATTGAAGTTCAACGTATATAGTTTTTGATTGAGCAAAGCGGAGTACATAGATGGATGTAGGCGAACTAATAGAAACAATGGCCGCATTTGGGTATCCAGAAGACCTGGACATTAGGCGATCCGCTGTGTGGTGTCCATTTCTGCCTAAGCCTTCCTATGAGGACGATGAAATATCGAGTTGTCGCTCTTTTTTAATTCACAAAGAGGGCCTTCCAAGAGTATTAATATGCCCCACTGAGATGAACGAGCAATACTTTGGTCTTGCAATGGACAAGTCCATATTTAGCCAGCCTCCCCCCTATTTTATCAACTATGACGGCGGTCACATGTATGCAAGCCAACTAATAGGAGGTGGCTACTTAGATAGGCAGACATTACCCACATGGGGTGATGTAGATGATAGCCTTCCGGGCTGCCTTTGCGACCAGCGTGCTGATAAGGAAGTTCGGGCAGTTCGAGAGAGAATTACACGCTGGCTACAAGATAGCTACTCGCGCGCAACTGTTGAAGCACTCATGAGGATACACGCGCAACAAGCATCGCTTGTAAAGGAGTTAATTCAGAACGCGTGCGACTGCTTCGCTAGTGAAGTACAGTTCACCTGGGAAGGGGATACACTTGTGTTTCGTCATAATGGACATCCCTTCATGCCTACAAATGTACATGCCATTTCAGCTATAAACATTTCTTGTAAGCCCCCTGGGGCAATTGGGTACAAAGGCATCGGCTTCAAGGCAGTGTTTCAAGTGTGCCGGCGGCCACAGGTTTCATCTGGACCATTCCGGTTTGCTTTTGAACCTAGCCCAGAGTATAGAGATGCTGCAGCTAAAGGTATTCTATGCCCTTATCTGCCAGTTGTTGATAATACGATATCTCATACCCAAGATGGTTGGACGGAATTTCGCTTCCCTCTTCAGGAGGGCAAGAGAGAAAGCATCGAGAAAGCGTTTCGAGAACAGGATGGTACGCTCCTTCTATTCGTGGCTGGCAGAGGATTACGTCTTCGAAAAATCGTCATGCCAGACCTGCAACTTGAACTGCATGATGAGGAAATTCCTAAATCCGGGGTTATTTCACTTGCAAGAAACGGAACGCCGCGTTATTGGTTTCTGGCCAAGCACGAATTCAAAATCGATGAAGACCGTGAATCAGCAGTAGTCGATTTCAGAAATAGAACAGGACGTCAGGATCTGAAGATTCCCTTAGAGGAGGAAATCCTAATAGCAGTACCACTATTAAAAACGGAGGATGAAACCCTAGTGCCCGACTCAGATAACCACGGGTGTTTTCATTCATATTTACCTACACGTGAGGTGTATCAGTATCCATGGCGTATCAATGCTAACTTCTTAGTGGATGAGCAACGTGACCATCTCATAGAGCCGATAAAAGGCTCTTGGAACGCTACTCTGCTTGATGAATGCGGCAAGGCGCTTTTAGGCTTCCTAGACGAAATAAGATCTGCTTACGAAAGAGATCCGGGGTTCCCTGTAACCGCGTACTACAACACAATCCCCAATTGGAAGGAAGCCTTGGACGCCACGCAAATACCACCGCATTTCCTCTTAATGACGGAAAGCTTCTGTCGGTGCTTTGATGAAAAGCCCAGAGTGCCGATTCACACTGATTCGGGTTTGGATTTCACTTCACCTGACCAAGCTGTATGGATTGATCGCCAGCTTCTTCCAGCATTTTCTCTAGATGTATGGGGACGTTTTTTACCACAAGGCAGTTTTGCAGTAAGCTGTGAGCTAGATGAGGAGGTTTGGAGAAGTTTTCTGTGCGAGGCCTGCTCGGTTGCCATTTTTAGTGGGCACTCGTTGGTTGAGAGGCTTGCTGAAAAAAATTGGCCCAGTATGGCATCTGTGAAGACCAGATCATCTGATATCATACGGTTGATCGGTCGACTATGCTGTTATTTGGGCATGTGCGGGATTGACGGCGACGATGTAGGAACAGCGTGGATACTATTGGATTCAAACCGCACACTGCACAAGCCTAACGATATGCCGTATGGTCAAAAAATGTATCGGTTACCTGAAGAGGAACTCATAGCACTACCGGAATACGTATCAAAACAGATATCGATCGCGCACGACGGCGTTCGTCGTTTCCTGCAGCGTGATACTAGCTACTTTAAGGGTGTTCTCTCTGAGAACTTGACGGATGAACTAATAACCAGTGGTAGAGAATTCTGGTCAGGATTGGTGGAGGCACTTGAACTTGAGACCGTGATTGTTGAATGGCTGAACCCAACTTTCTCTGCAGACCACGATGGTGATGAGAAAATAGTCGCTAGGCGGTTTGAATGGCTGCGTTTCCTCCTCCGAAACAGGGATAGACTGAAACGAAAAACACGCTATTGGCAGTTGGATATCAGGCTCTTAGCGCGTTTGGACGGCCAAGAGGTTTGGAAAAAGCCCAAGGAGGTTTGGCTCTTCAGTAATTGCCCGCAAGGAAGAGATGTTGAGTTGTTCATAGGTAACACCCCTGGTGTTGCTTTGCTTTCGAAAAAATACACGGATCTACTTCGTAAATCCGACGACATAGATGAATCCGCTCTTGGAGAATTCTTATCTCGTCTTAGAGTACAGTGCTCTATCGAAGAAGATAAGGTTCATATCGGAAGGTTTGAATATTGGGATAAACAAGGCTTCTGTGAAGCTTTGGACATCGACCCCAAACATATGCCCGATGCTGATATCAATTACTCAATGGGAGTCTCGGATTATTGCTTGCCTGAGGACATCCGATCTGCCTTAAATGACGCTATCGCTGACTCCAACTACCTAATACGATTGGATCGACTCAGGGCTTTTGCGAGATTGCTTGAGAAAGCATGGCCCGATATAAAGGAAAAGAAAGCTCAAACAAAAGTGGGAACTTATCACGTAACTGGAGCAAGGGAAGACACGACATTGTATGGCAGTCCCAGCCAACTTGCGAAGAGCATTAGGGATACGGCTTGGGTACCTCTTGCTAATAAACCTAGTATTCTGAAACGCCCTAGCGAAACTTGTCTACTTACTGGAATCACCGGAGCGTTGTTCCGCGACTCTGCTTCTATTGGGAACCTGGCCGGTATCCTATTCGAGGATCAGGACTTGATTCAGTTTGCCGGATTTACTGATGCTCCACAAGAACTGACAAGTTTAGATGCCATTTGTGCACTCGCACAAAATTGGTCTGAGCGGGAAAACCCCAAAGGTGAATTTGAGCAATTGTACCACAGATTACATTCTGAACTTGGTTCGACTGTTGATCTGGGGCAAGCGCGTAGGGCATTTCTAGAAGAGAAGCTTTTCTTTGTCCCTAACAAACCTCCGGTGTTACGAAAATCAGACGAGGTTCTTTGTGGAGCGGACTCCCGGTTTGATGGTTTTCTTGAAGATTTAACTGAGTTCTATCCGACCGTGATTCATGAACTTTTTCGAGAAATAGGCGTTGCCAGTAAAGTCGAGGACGCTCATTATTTGAGATATCTAGTGCGGTACGTCTGGGAAGAGCGGCCTCCTATTGACGAAAGCCGGCGCCGTCAGATTCTTAAATGCTATAGACAATTAGTAAAATGGGCGAAGGACATTCCCCCCGGACAGGGTATATGGGACTCCCCAGATGGAAGGAGGTTTTCTGACTCCCGTTTGTTCTATGGGAGTTGCAGTGGCGAGCGTGGTTGGTACTCAGGTCATGACAAGACAATCGTTTTTTGTGATGATCCTCACAAAGAACGACTATTGGGGGATAGCGACAAATACGTGTTGGAAAGCCAACTTCCACAACTGCGCTATACGGAAGAGGGGCTTGACCCGTTCCTATCGATGTTCAATGTAAAACGCGCATCCCAATTGGTCACGCACCAGGTTCGGCCGAACAATAGTGACAGGATAGCCGATATATCAGCTAACTTTAGGAATAACCTCTTTCGCTTAGCGGAGTTCTTAGGTCCGCGCTTGAACCAACAGATAAGCGATGAGATCCGGCACGGTGCACAGAATGTGTTCTTCGACAAGGTAGATGACATACGCAAACGTGCCGCTGAAGCCGAATTGCACCGATGCAGCTACATTGAAGTTGTATTTAGGGAAGAGATGACCGATCGAGAGAGTACAGTGACAAGTGATGCTGCTCTGGATATAGATGACAACTATATAAAACTATATATTGCGGCAGCCAATTGTGAAGGAGTGAGTGCACCGCTCGCACATGAACTCAAAGAATTTCTGCGCACAGCTTCTTTATCAGAGCAGATCATGTTACCAGTGGACAGAATTGTGGAGGGTATAGCGGGTTGGCTTGATAAGCCAGCAGACCAATTTGAGAATCGGCTGCAACTCGTGCTCAATCGCCACTATCCTTCATTAGCCGACATGCCAATTGAAGTTCACATTGAATTACCTGACGACGAAACAGAAACAACAGTAGTTCTTCCTACTGGAGGCAAAAATGGCCCCACCACCCAGCCAGGTGGTCACGAACCTCCAGATATAGAGCCGGTAACAGGCCCACTAATGCCAAGCCTCGAGGAGCAAACAGCGGAAGTTGTTAGGCGTCCACCAGAAGATTTCATGCCTTTTACCGATAAGCCCAAAGCAAAGACCCCTAAGGGCAGGCAACGGACCAGACATACCAAGAAACTCACAGATGAGCAGCATCGGGAAATAGGGCGACGAGCTGAAATACACGTATTTAATGAGGAGGTTAAAAAACTCAAAGAAGTAGGAAAACATGATCTTGCAGAGAAGGTTGTTGACCGAAACAAAGATGGATACGACCCCTGGGGGCCCTATGATATAGATTCCTTTTATCAAGATGAAACTGGAAAGTGGATGCCTGCAATGATCGAAGTGAAAGGCCATTTAGATTCGGATGTATATTGGTTCGATATGAGTGAGCCGGAATTGCGCAGGGCTCTCACCGATACAGAGGCGCCATATTATGTATATTTAGTGCTCAACCTGCAAGGGGCTCAAGTCCGTATTGAACCACTGGACTTTAGAAAGCTCTGGCATGGAAAACGCCTTCACTACACATATCGTACTCTCAGAATCGGAATGCGGTTGTCTGAGGATAAAGATTCTCAGGGGGCTGGAGAATAAAAAAGTTGCCTGCAACACGACTGTTGTCGTATTGCTGCTGACCCAAATAGTGAGGAGAAAGGCACTGTTGCCTGGGAAAATGTCCTGCATGCGGGTTGAGGCCTGGCATTGAACAAAATTCCAGAATGTATAATCAATATCAAATCAAAGAGGCTGAGTATCCTATGTGACGCCCAGCCTCTTCTATACTTCAGATAATCTAATGCCAGCTTTAACTCTTCCCTATTCTAAATACTTTGGTGCCGCATCTCGGGCACACACCCTGGGTTGCAGGACGGCGATTCTTCATTATGATCGACTTCGGGTCCTTGATATCCACCTTCTTCCGACACTTCATGCAGTATGCTTGCATTGACTCACCTCCTTTTTCGCAAGGAGCATAGACGATTCCCAATAGGAATGTCAAGAGTCTCTCTCTACCAAATTGAACAGAATGACGAAATGTATAACCCACTGATGCCTAGAATGCATCAATGTCAAAATGACTCGCCTTGCTTCAGCGATTAGGCCTTTGAGAGCGATTCTAAAACTATGGCGTCGATTTCCCCAAGCTCTGAAACTAAGCTCTTCCTAATCTCACCTCTAATTTTACCAAGATTTCTATAGCGGTTGGCTATATGTGGGAGAACTCCCTCCACCTTCTGGCTGCATAACTTACCAAGCTGTGAGAGCCTTTGGTGCTTTTCATTTGCTGGTTCATACTTAGGGATGGGGAGCTCCAAGACCTTATTACATACATTTCTTTCACCGAACTGGCCTCTGGTTAGCATCGGTTTGATTGCCATATTAACAGCACCTGAGTTGAGAATCGCTGCAAGGTAATGAGCCTCTTCTTCCAGCTCGGTTTCATAGTAGAAATTACCGTAGTCGGCCACAAACCCTTGTAGGGGGAGTTTAGCTCCATCAATATCAACTTGGAAAGGATGCTCTAAATCCACAACACAAGCAGCGAGATTTGTCTGTCTGGCAGCATAGAGCACTTTAAACTTGGCTAAGGGGCTTTGAGCTGAAAGGCCTCTCATTCGATCAAGGCGGTCATAAATATCTTTTACTGCTCCCCTACCACCCTTCTGACTCCATATTTCCTTGGCATTCTCAAGCCATTGGGCAAGCCCGCTAAACCCTTGAACGCTTGCTTGACCGGAAGTTATCATCACATATCGGTTTATATTCTTCCTTATTGGGAGAACCACCGGCAAGACAGGAAGATGACCAAATGGCACAACCTCCGAAGATGTTAGTGTTGCGTAAAGGAAGGGACTTTCAACATTCCCCGCAAGCTCAACACCTTGGTATTCCGTTTTTGCCCTCTGCTTAGCCCTTGAACTCGTTACTACATAAGGCATTTGGATGTTAACGCCAAGCTGTGGATGCGACTTTACTTCTATAAACCAGAACTGCCGAGGGACGATAGTAGCCCCTTCTTTAAAGGAACCATAGTAGTAGCTTCTGTTGCCAGCTACTGGCGCTACTTGGCCCTCAATAATGAAAGACCTCTCACCTACATAGCACAAACTGAAATGGGTTTCCTTCAATTCCAAAGGCTTAAACGCTTCCCTTTCAGCTTCCTCAAGAGTTGCATTCTTTTGGGGAAGCTTACCCTTTGCAATATAACCCTTGATGGGATATTTTGTCTCTATCCCCTTTCTGCCGAAAACCAAACATGCTGGCACATTAAACAGGGGTTCTACATTTTCAAGGTCAACCAATGCTGTTATGCCAAGAGCGATATTCTTATAGCTTCCTTCCCTAAAGGCATAGTGCTGGTCTGCTTGAAACACGCCTTTTGTCATCACGAATCCTATTTCCCCTTTATCTTTGAGATACAGCTCCGAACTTCTGAGGAAGAAAAGAGTCGCAAGCTCCAGATGGGTTATAAGTTCAGCTTTCTGTGTTAAAGCATATCTTCCTTTTATCAAAGCTTTTAAAAAGTCCTGATACTTCAGGGTTTTCACAAATCTATACGGTAGCCATGGGGGATTCCCAATGACGGCGTCAAACCTTCCTCGTAGGAGCATTGGCTTATAGAAATTCCTGAGCACAAACGCCCAGATAGTATCACCTCTCTCCTTGATTAGCGCCGCCATAGTTAATGCCGTCTTATAAAGGACAGAAACAGCGTGGGAGCCAATTTGAAGTCCCTGTAGGTATGCGTCAAACTCTGCCTTTCCTCCCTCCTTCCCTTCTGCCAAGCTCGAGGCGTAGCGGGAGGTCATTTCTATCGCTTGGTCAAGGCTCATCTCATTTTCATGAGCTGGAACAAACAAACTGCGTCTTTCATCAACGACTTTGGCGAAGGTCTTTATTCCCCCTATATCTTGTTCCTCCGCTTCCAGTTTAATTGAGTCTGAGAGGTAAACAGGCAAATATACCGGCTCGGTCCTCACCTGAAGAAGTTTGCCCAAGGCTATGAGATAATTCGTTTTAGCGATAATTGTGGCAAGGGGGTGAACATCAACTCCTACGACACTTCCGAGTATGTGGCTAAGCAACTCTTGACCGCTAAGGTTGGATTTTGCCCTTTTATATCCTATGGCTGCAGCAAGGAAAGTTCCAGAGCCACATGCCGGGTCCAAGATGCTCCTTTGGGGATCACCAAGCATCCTCTCGACCATATACTCAGCAAGCCAATCTGGAGTGTAATACTCGCCGAGGTCATGTCTTTGTTTAGGGTCTACAAGTTCTTGGTAAAGCCCTTTAAGTATATCCTTGTTGACCTTTCTTATATCGTATTGGGAAAGGCGGTTTGCCAGAACTCTAGTTAGCCTTATTCCGTCATCGACGTCTGCCACCCATGAGAAAAAGTCTCTCTCGAGGAAGTTTAATATTCCCCATTCTTTAAAGGCAGTCCCACTCAAAATCTTCTCTACTTCTTTTGAAGTTGGGATTGCACCTCCAGAATACATCATATATGCCATTAGTTTAGCGATAGTGGCGAGATATGTATGGCGCAGGAAAAGGTCCTCTGTTTCGACTCTTGTGCCATAAACCACGCTTAGGTAATCTGCCCATTCTCTAAACAGTAGTTGGTATCGTGACTCCACCGCTTGCCAAGCTTTTCTCAAGTTTTCAATAAGTGACTTGAAAAATAAGCTGTCGATCCCGAAATCGCGAGAGAAACTCTCAGTTGTTAACGGCCTTAGCTCCTTGCTTAGAAGGTATCTATCAAGCCATAAGAATGCGTCCTTGAGGGGCATTGCTGAGAGATCTGCTTCATCTACGGGGTCAAGGATTACATCTTCGGGGCTCAGGACCTTCTCTGCCTTTTTCTCAACTCTCGGTAGGAAAGCGAATATTTTTACCCCATCTGAAGCTAGGGCAAGATAACTTGCTTCGGGCAGAACTGCTGATAGATACCTTTTGAGTTGACCCTGTGCTTCCTCTAAACTTGCCTTGTCAAGTTGCTGCTTGAACTCAATTATTAGATTACCTAAAAGCGCATCTATTCTTCCCTTGGTAACAATGGCCCCTTGTTTTACCTTAACGAATATTTCAAGTTGAGGTAACAGGATTTCAAGATACTCAGCGTTTATGTCGCCAAAGATAGCTCTCACAAACTCTAAGAAAAGGAATGCTTTTGCTGACTCGGAGTTTGCCGAGATAACCTGCTGCTTATAGGCAGTAAATTTTTCTTCAAAGTCCAAAGGAAGCTCTGTCATTACTAATCCCACGCTTTGATGCTCTCTTTACTGAGCCCAAAAGCTCTGTCTAACTTCTCGTTAGCAACATCTGAGAATTCAGCCCTAGCTATGGCATTTGTTATTCTCATAAAAGGGGTGGATATTAGGCCCTTTGAACAAGGGCATCGCTCTTATCCTTTCCCATTCCTAAAGAATGTCTATCTAGGAGGACTATCTGCTCCAAGGTAGTAAAGCCCATCGCCTCAAGCTTTTTTCTATCAGCCGGACCTACAACTAGCAAGGAAAGATCATCGTCTCTCATCTGCTATCCCTCTTTGTAATTATACATCATTTCCCTACGAACGCATACTGAGGTCACATCATAGCGTTTTGTTTACGGGCTAAGACCTGTTAAAATGGTCGAGATCGAGATATGTGAACAGGAGGCCCAATGAAACCAATAGCTTGTTGGCACCATGCTGATGAGGGTCGCTTACGATATCACCTTCGATGTGGTAGGATCGATTTGTATGAACGAAACAAGGTAACCGCTAAAGGCACAAACAGGCTTGATCATTGGTGGAATAAAATGAGATTAAAAAAGAAAGATAGAATTCGTATAGTAGTAGGTGGTAAGATACGTGCATTTGCAACTATTGATGGCAAGCCTTACGATTTACCCATCAGCGAAGTACACAATGAATGGGGAAGTGCCGTGGATTTAGTAAATATAAATGAGCTAGTTGGGCCATATCCGGCTGCATCGTGTACACATCTTCAGGGTAGTCATAGATTCGATGGTCCTAAGACGTCATTGCTTGTTCACTAATCTTGTAGAATGACATCTTACTAAGCATTGCGCGTTTGACCAGCCCCCGATTATTGTACCACTTCCAGAGTTAGCCTTTCTGGCATAGAGAACGGCTTTATAGCTAATTGAGCTGGAAGCCTATAGAAATATGCCCAGCCCTGCGGATTTGGGGCCGCCTGAGAATGGGTGGCCCCTCTCTTATAGCCCACAGCATTGACAGACAAAGCGCCCCGGCGTATGCTCACCACTACAATACCGTAGAATTAGCTTATGAGAATTACAGTCGTTGCGATTACACTCATCACCTTAATTGCTGTAGTTGTGGTTGCCATTCTTAATGGTACAGACTTATTTGAACCAGGAATAAAGCCAACTCCGACACCTACGCCCACGCCGACGCCAATAACTACACCAACGCATACGCTGCCTCCAACTCCTACTCCTACTCCCACACCGACAGTCGAGCCAACTTTAGTTGAATTGCTAGTTCACTTCATCGATGTAGGCCAAGGTGACGCCATCCTGATTGACTTAGGCGAAACCGAGATACTCATAGATGGGGGTGATAGGTCACCTGGTGTCACCGAATATCTTGAGGACTATGTAAATGGTAGTCTTGAAGTGATGATAGCCACTCACCCCCATGCTGACCATATTGGTGGTCTTATTGAAGTCCTGGATGATTTCAACGTCGAAGAAATCTGGCTTAATGGCCATACCCATACCTCCAATACCTACAGCGATTTCATGGCCAAGGTCAATGCTGAAGGTGCAGAGGTCAAAGAGGCCAGTAGAGGAGACACCATTGTAGTAGATAGTTTGATATTCGATGTGCTCCATCCAGTTGAGCCCTTGGTTGACGATATAAACAACAACTCCGTAGTGCTCGTGTTAAGCTATGGCGAAATAGACTTCTTATTTACTGGGGATGCTACGACAGAAGCCGAGAATAGCATGATAGCGGATGAGGTGCTCTCCGACGTTGAAATCCTGAAAGTCGGCCATCACAGTTCCCGATATTCCTCCTCACAAGCATTCCTGGATATTGTCCAGCCAGAAGTCGCCATCTACATGGCAGGCGCAGGTAATTCCTATAGACATCCTCATGATGAAACATTAACTGCATTGGATAATATTGGAGCAAATGTCTACGGTACAGATGTCAGCGGAAATATCGTAGTGACCACAGACGGAGAGACATATGAAGTGGGTACGGAGTATTGAGATTGCGCTACCTAACCTTCTTTGCTATGATGGCTTTGATGATGGTGCATATCAAAGGCAGTTTGCAATTAAGACTACGGAAGACATAGAGGTTGTACTAGTTACACCAAAAGAAATGCTAAAACTCGAAGCATAGCTCACCAACGCCAACCGAACAGAACCAAGACGTATAACATATTGACAACTTCAATCCCTGCATGCTATTGTAATCTTGAGCCCTCACAGGGGGCTTTTTTATTATGGGTGAGTATGCTTGTCCGAAGTGTGGTAAGGTGCTCAAGACTGTTCAACAAAGGAAGGGGCACCTCTTAAAACATGTTTCTGAAGAGGAGCTTGTCAATCTGGTTTTGAAGAATGCTGAGGAGAAGGCTAAGAAGGAGGAAAGCGAGAGGTCTGGCATCACTGAGGGTATCAAGGGCATCGGTGACAGACTGGACAAGATGGATGCTGGCTTCTGCTCCCGCTTTCCTGAACTATGTGCCAAGGTCGATCGCCTGGAGGAGGCCATACCCAGGAAGCTGGAGGAAGGCTCTGAGGAGTGGCAGGCTGAGAGGAAGGCTGACCTGGAGCACATACTGTTCGTTGAGTGCCCGAACTGTACCCCTCTGAGGGATGAGGTCCTGTCGGCCAAGGGCAAGAGGCTGGCTGATATAGAGGCTGAAGCTGAGGAGGAAACCAAGGTCGATGAGGAACCTAGTGCCGATGCAGTTGTGGAAGAGCCTGAGCTGAGGACATCTTCTGGCTATTTCTCAGGATCGAAGTGGGACGAGGAAAAGGAGCTGTACGTTGAACAGCGATGATCTAGCACATAAGGAGGGGGCGGGTCGACGAGCTTATGCCTGGGATCCGATCTTTGATGATTTTGACTGGGAATCCTGGTGCTAGCTGGATTGATGGGAGGCGCCGGGGAATTGCGCGGTTATTGTCTGCCTCACCTCAATAATCCCCCTGGTTTCCCTAGGCAAGAGCGGTGGCGTAGACGTACCGCAGAATGGAGGGATTGATTGACACTTCCAAGGTCGGCTGAGGAATACCACAGGCACGGTTGTCAAGGTCGGGGTCAAGGTCAGGATCAGGTGGGGCCTTTCGCCCTGGCCCGTCCGGGGGGGCTAGTAGGAGATGGTGGATCTCTGAGGGGCAACACTCAGCGGGCAGGCCAGGGCCAAGGGCCTCACTTTTTACGCCCTGGTCAGGGGATGGATGCCACAAGGGAGGTGATATGGCCAGATGCTATTTACTGGCCGTTTGAACGGTTGCCAGAGTCCAAACTTGAAGCGTATGCGGAAGCTTGTCTTGAAATTGCTTTGAAGTATTCTGAGGAAGCACAAGCTATCTACGACAAAATCGTCCTGTCATGGGAGCTGCCAGGCTGTCAGTTACTTATAGGGGACTTCGCCCGGTATAAGCAGGATACCAGGACTTGGATGCGTAAGCGGGCGGAATCAGTGGCAAGGAACGAACCGCCACCTGACAGGCCAAAATGGATTAGAGACGTAGTTGTGAAGTATGAGGATGATGCAGACGTTCTCGAGCTACTAAAATATGTAGTTGACCTGATACGGGTAGGCTTTAATCGCAAGGTAGATTTAGAGAATCAAATGCCAAAAGTAATACCGAGTAAGTCGCCCTATATGGTTTGGGCGATTTTTTTCTATTCCGTTTCGGGCTATTTAAAAATAAGGCCAGATCTGAAAGGGCCAAGAGTAATCTCGGATACTGAGCTAACCGAGTTTCGTTGGTTTGTTCGCACACTTGCTAGTAATCCCACCACTAGGATGAGCCGACAAGTGAGGCATCAGATTGTGCGAACATTGCACAAAAAGGATTTTACCCTACACAACTACCAAGCGATAGTTGACGGAGCGGAAATGTGGTATAGGGCAAGGGTGTTATGCGATACAGCTAGGGAAGCTGCTGACTATTATCATATAGATGCCATTGACCTGAGTAAAAGAATTGAGCCATACGATGATGCTACAGGCTGGCCACGTCATAGGTAACTGCTAGGAACTAATCCCCTGCTAAATAGGGAAGGACATAGGTATGAATGCCCGGCGAAGGCTAGAAAAAGTATCGAATGTCCTCTCCCCCAGAAATGCCCTCTCAAGGTAGCATATATACATCCAGTAAGTCTATTAGTTTTGGCCATACTTAGCCTCAAGTAACCAATGCGAATAGTCCAATCACTAATCCTGCTAGTGAAAACGTAGCTGCCGCCCATATGACCTCCCTAGTGGCGCAATCCCTAAACCTATCACGAGAGAAACCAATTCCCTCAACAACATCGCGACATTCGACTATAAATCTTTCAAAGGCGCTACCATCAATATCTTCGAGCGCTTCTATAAAAAGGCCAATAGTCACTCCAGCACCCACCGCTCCACTTCTCTCCCAGAGCAGCCATCTCTGTTTCCTGAAAATTCCATCAAAAAGCCGGTTGGCCGTCTCAATTGCTCTGCTGAGTAAATCCTTCCTTTCTTCGTGGCTCAATTCTTTGTTGTGGGTCTCAGTCTGAAGGTCACTAATCATATTTATAAAGACTTCAATATTACTCGCTATTGCGAAATATGCGCTCTGCCTAACTAGACGCATAATACCGTGTATGCCAAGCACAATGGCAATTCCGAATACAATCCAAGTCCCTAGCAACTTGCCTCCGTTCTCTCCCCAAAAGACCGCACTTCTCCTTTCAAACGAATGGAGAAAGCCTGCCGTCTATACCTGATTTTAGTCTAAGATGGGAAATGTGTAAACCTCCGCTAGACATAAGTGGTTAGAATATTCCTAAGATTGGGGTGAAGGCGTCAAAGACTAGTGTTGACCTATTGGAGATTAGATTTGGACCAATTTTCGCACATCCCTACTTACCATAACATTTTGCACTTCGCTACTAAAAGGCTACGAAGGCTGCCAGAAACGGCAGCCTTTTGTTTAGTGAGGTGTGCAAAAAGTATCCCATTCCATTATCCGCAATTGGATGATAGCTTAGATGATAGCTTAATAGTGTGAACCTTAATAGTATGAATGATGTTTTTGTTGTCACGGGCATTAGTGAAAGCGAAAAAGCACGGCTAACACGCCTAGCTAAAGGGCTAAGGCAAATAGACCTGGCTAGTTTAGCCAAAGTCAATGTCTGTGATATTACTGCATTGGAGAAAAACCGCTATTTGCCACAAACACGTAAACGCCGTATCTTGGCTGTTCTAGGCTTATTGGATGATGACCATGAGCACGAGTAAGACCACTACAAAGACGGAAATCAGGATAATAACCAATATACGGCCTGGACCAGCTTCACCGGCACAGAAAGCGGATTGGCGTAGATTCTGGAAAAGACTAATTGATAAGGTGGAAGCCAGTGAGCGGTGACAATACCTTTGCTATCGCCTATAAGTATCACACGTTAGGGCGCTGCGTGATACCGTCAGGTGGTGGCCGTGATGGTAAACAAGCGCTAATTCAGTGGAAGAGATACCAGACGGAGCGACCGACTGACGCACTGTTAGATGATTGGCAAAACAAGCTAAATCCTAGTGTGTGGGCAATGGTTACTGGCCGGGTGAGCAAATTGTTTGTCGTGGATTGCGATAGCAAAGAAGCTGTAGCTATGATGGAAGCTGTAGGGCTGAAGCCACACGATAGGACTCGCAATGGCTTTCACTACTATGTGCGCTGGCCGTCCTGGACAATACCCACGAAGGCGGGTGTCTTACTGGGTACTGACGTGAGAGGCCAAGGCGGATATGTCAACTTCTGCGGTGGTAACGGCAAAGTGTCTTACGAAGTCCTGATAACACCTACAGAGGATAGCCTATACACCGTTGAGCAGCTACCGCCGGAACTGCAGAAAGCAATAAGGCCAAAGCCTAAGACGCTAACAGACCGCATATTACAAGCGGCACTAGACCGAGCACAACCAGGTAATCGCAATGATACCGGGCTATGGCTAGCCTGCCAGTTACGAGACAACGGCGTTTCACAGAGCGAGGCCGAAGCTGTAATGCTGCTTTATGCTACTCAGGTAGGCAATACCGGGCCAGAGCTTTACACCGAGCGGGAAGCCATAGCCACACTAGAGCAGGCATACGCTAGACAAGCACGGGAGGCCTCATATAACAGAGAGCCAAAGAAGGCTACCTTTGCACTAACGGACTTGGGTAACGCTGAAAGGTTAGCCTCAGAATTTGGGGATAGGCTGAGGTATTGCTATGAGCGGAATCGGTGGCTTTTCTGGACTGGGAAGGTATGGGAATGGGACTGGGGTAACAAGGTGAAAGCATTAACAAAACTGGCCGTCCGCAATATCTATCATGCGGCTGCGGATGAGCCAGACGAAAAGAGACGTAAAGAACTTGCCAGTCATGCCAGAAGCAGTGAGAGCGACCACCGAATAAACGCCATGATAAGCCTAGCAGAATCTGAGCCAGGGATATCAGTCAAGATGACCGAGCTTGACACTAATCCCTGGCTTTTTAATTGTCTTAACGGCACGATAGACCTCGCAACGGGACAACTGCTCCCTTACCACAAAGAGGACTTACTCACTGTAATCGCGCCTGTAGAATATCACCCTGACGCACCATGCCCACGCTGGCTTACCTTCTTAGACCAGGTGACTGACGGCAATGCTGAGTTACAAGGCTATTTACAACGAGCGGTAGGCTACAGCCTCACGGGGGATACTAAAAATCAAGTGCTGTTTTTCCTTTACGGACTAGGCAATAACGGGAAATCTACCTTTACCACTACTATACGGAAGCTGAGCGGCGAATATGGATGTCGGGCCAGCACTGATCTTTTCATGGTGAAGGATAAAAAAGCCGGTGGCGGGCCAAAAGAGGGACTAGCCAACCTGAAAGGCAAGCGGTATGTGGTAGCAAGTGAACTAGAGGACGGAAGGCGACTCGCTGTTAGCCTGATAAAAGACATGACTGGTGGTGAGACAATCAAGGCTGACAGGAAATATGAGCACGAGGTTGAATATCAGCCTACTCACAAAATTTGGTTGGTGGGCAATCACAAGCCGGTGATTACCGATACCACGCTCTCAATATGGCGACGGGTAAAGCTGATACCCTTCACAGTCACTATCCCGGACAACGAGATCGACCCGGACTTACCATCTAAGCTGGAAAAGGAGCTGCCGGGCATACTGGCCTGGGCCATCAAAGGTTGCCTAGACTGGCAAAGATACGGCCTAAAAGAGCCGAACACTGTGACTACCGCAACGGCTAACTATCGCCATGAGCAGGATATACTTGGTGACTTCATTGAAGATTGCTGCATACTTGAGCCTTTAACCTCAATATCTAAAGCAGACCTCAAAAGCCGATACGAAACATGGTGTAAGGACAATATTGACCCGGTGAGTCAGCGGACTTTCAAAGCTAGATTGTTTGAAAGGGGCATTATTGATGGTAAAAGTGGCTCTACTCGCTGCTGGAAGGGAATCACACTAAAAAGTCTTGTCCCACATGGGATGGGAAATGTCCCTGATCTAAATACCGAAGGGACAACTGGGACAGAAAAGTCAGTAAAGTCCCTATATAGAGGAAAACAGAAGAACTTTACTGAAAATTCAGTCCAAAATGTCCCTGTGTCCCAAAAAAGCGATATTCCACACTACCCCACTCCCCCATGCCCTAACTGCGGTTGTGGTGATTATTGGTTGACTGATTGGAATGAATGGCTATGCTCAAGATGTCACCCAAAGCCAGAAGGGGATTGAGATACCTATGGCTGAGTGGCTTTTTATCTGCTCAAAGTGTGGACATAGGATAGAGCAGGACGAAGTAATTGATAGCAAGTGCCCGAGCTGCGGTGCTACCTCATGGCTCTGCCACCTTCTAGACCGAGACAATCATAACCAGAGCATTTCGGTGGCTGACGGGGTGTCTGCGACAGAAAAGGCAGAGAAGCCCAAGCAATCATCATTTAGCGGTGGTTTTGTTACATCCATAAGCGCCACAGGATTAGAAATTAGCTGTAACAAAACTCAGGGACGGGTAAAACATAGTGGTGGTAGGCCACGCGCCGAAGTATCAGTTAAAAAAGTCATGGCAATGCAGTCTCAGGGTAGATCCTTGCGATATATTGCTAAAGAGCTAGGCGTCAGCCACATGACCATTGGACGGATATTGAAGGGTAGGGACTAAGGTTGACCTTTGGTGTCCATTCTGATAAGGATTGTGGGCAAAAGTAAGGCGTATGTGGCTATGGCAAAGGTCATAATTTACCTCAGAGTTAGCACCGCAGAGCAGACGGTTGAGAACCAGCTACCCGTGCTTCAAAAGTGGGTAACTGACCGGGGATATGAGCTAGTTGAAGTTTACTCTGAGAATGAATCAGCCTGGCATAGCGGTCACCAACGGGAGCTGGCGAGGCTTTTTTCTGACCTCCACAAGCGTAAGGTAGATATATGCCTAGTGTGGGCATTAGACCGGATCACCAGGGAAGGGCCAGCTAAAATCTTTGAGCTTATCAACAAGTTCAAGAGACATGGCGTCCAGATAATGAGTTATCAAGAGACTTGGAGTGAACAGAGCGGGCCTACGGCTGACCTTCTGTATGCGATAACAGCTTGGATTGCCGAATTTGAGTCCAAGCGCAGGAGTGAGAGAATCAAGGCTGGTATTGAGCGATTGCGGAAAGAGGGCAAGTCAGTGGGGAGACCGAAGGGAAGTAAGGATAAACACAAGCGCGCTAGAACTGGCTACCTACTTAGATATGCTGGCGCTGCCATGCGTGAAAAGTATGGCAAATAAAGTTGTGGCAAAAAATAGCGGATGTTTTTACCTTTGTCGGGCTATTTTGAAAAGGTACCAAACTATGATTAGCTATTTTAAAAAAGGTAACTATCCCCTCATTACATGTAATAGGAGTGTGGTATAATGCCCAGGAAGGATTATATCATACTCTTCTGGTTCTTCACCTTGGCTATAATAGCTGGTGTGGGTAATTCTATGTTGGGGAATGCTGGCAGCATCGCCGCAATCATCGCCGGGGTTATTGCATTAGCTTCAGCAATCATTATTGTCAGTAGGTGGTTGTACCGCAGGAAGCAACTCAAAGACCTTTTAGAAGTCTATTATCTCATTCCTCAATACCAATACCCTGCAACACAATTCCGAGGAGCACCTTCTGCTGAAGAAAGGCTTTGTGATTTGACAATGGGTATTGGTTGTTATCGTATTATGTTCATTACAGTGCCAAAGACAAACTTCAGTGTTGACAATATGCGGATTCTCTTTAGTGGATCCGACCGGAATAAACCGAAGGATTATGGCTATGATAACCCGTTTGTTGTGGAACCTCTAACAGATACTTTGGGGCGGCAACAATTTAGGGATTGGTGGGGTAATATTCAGCCTGTTAGCCCAGAAGGGAAGCCTATTACTTATTGCAAAGGGACACCCGGAACTACCGGGAGAAGAATCGAAACGACTGGTAAGTGGGATGGGGAAATAGTTCTTGAGTATTTTATTCGAGAAGCGCATATGGTTGAGAAGAGACTGAAACTGTTTGTTTCAGACGAAAGATATAGTGACCAAATTCCATTTCTAAAGATAGGCTAAGGGTATTGACATTATTACCACTAATGGGTATAATCTAGTTATGAGTATTGAGTTACAGAAATGCCTACGGTGTGGCTACGAATGGTATCCGAGAACGCCAAAACTACCTAAGAAATGCCCTAAGTGTCATAATCCCTACTGGAATAAGCCTAAGTGGAAGGGCGTAAAAGCTAAATCGGAATAAAAAGCCTCAGACCAACTACGCATTTTTGGTACTGGGTAAAAAAATGAAAACCGCAGCTATCTATTGCAGAGTATCTACAGACAATCAGGAAACGGAAGGCACTAGCCTACAGACACAGCTAGAGGCTTGCTGTAGCTACTGCCAGGACAAGGGCTATGATATAGCTTGCCGATTCAGTGAGGCATACTCCGGGCTAACCCTAGAACGGCCAAAACTAAACGAGCTGCGGGAGCTAGTGAGGGCCGGAGATATTGACCTGGTAGTGGTATATTGTCTGGACCGGCTATCACGTGACCCCACTCACGGCGTCATACTCACCCAGGAGCTTGAAAAGCACAACGTTACCCTTGAGGCCGTCACTGAGGACGTGGACAATTCAGAACTTGGCAAGCTGATAAGCTATATTCGCGGCTTTGCTTCAAAGCTGGAAGCGGAAAAGATACGCGAGCGCACCATGCGCGGCAAAAAGGCATATCTTGACCGCGGCCAATTACCTCAAGGTACAGGTAAGGGCTTATATGGTTACAAGTGGGATAGGAAAGCCAAAAAGCGTGTGCCTTTAGAGTTTGAAGCCAAGGTAGTGCAGATGATTTTTTCTATGTTGGCCGAAGGGGTTAGCTGCTTTAACATAGCCAGGACGCTAAATGACCAGGGGATACCTAGCAAAGCGGGCTGCAAGTGGCATCCGCGAACTATAAGCAGCATGGTAGCAAATCCTGCCTATATTGGCCTTACTTACTTTGGCAAGACACGTGGGAGTCGCAAGACAATACTAGAAAAGCAGCCTGAAGCAAATTGGCATCTCTTGCCAGACACAACGCCGCCAATCATAGGGAAAGAGATGTTTGAGAGAGTGCAGCGAATCCGTGATATGGATAGGGATTTGCATCGCGCAAAGGCTAAACATCAATACTTGCTTAGAGGGCACGTTTTTTGTGGTTACTGTGGGAGTCCTCTGGTCGGTAGCTTTCTTAACCACCGCTTTCGCTACTATCACTGCCGGGGTACTTACCCAACTGCTACCAGGGAAAAGATATGCAACGCTAGGTATATCCGGGCTGAGTATCTAGAAGACAATGTTTGGGGAAAGGTAAGGGAAGTGCTGGAAAACCCAGCAATAGTTTTAGCAGGCGTAAAGGAGCAACTTGATGTTAATAAAGGCTGTCAGGCAGAATCACTAGACAAGGAAATTCTGAGACTGAAGCGGAGAATGAAAAGCTATGACCTTCAGGAAAAGAGGCTAGTACAACTCTTTCGCTATGGAGAATTCGACCAGAACAGTATTTTGGACGAACTCAACAAGTTGAAAAAAGAGCGGGAGACTGATAAAGACTCACTGGAAAACTACTGCCGGACAAGGGAACGTATAGCTACGCTCAAGCAAGCGGAAATAAGGCTTGCTGCCTACTGTGAGCAACTAAAGTGCGACCTGGACGCGGCATCCTTTGAGGACAGGAGGGGTATCCTGGACATGCTAGCAATAAAAGTGTCCGCAACACCCGAAAGCGTGGATATTCAGGGGCTTATCCCGCTTGACCTTGCCAATACGCAATCATCGGAAGAGCCGCCGTATTTACTCACCACTGGACGAACATCGGCATGATTACATGGGTGTAGTTCTCCACGCCCACCGGTCGGATCACCCCCGGGCTTGAGGAGCTGGTCATCTCCAGGGTGACCCGCTCTTCGTGAAGCACCCCCAGCACATCGGAGAGAAACTTGCTGTTGAAGGCGATCTTCGCCTCCTCCCCCTCCACGGTGGCATCGATCTCGCCAATGTTGTCCCCTATTTCCTCAGTGCGCGCGGAGAGCACGATCTTGCCTG
>Ga0209979_1000882_pt1 | contig 36216 bp, 15 predicted proteins | sample AnhtaG_FD_183114 | JGI IMG/M metagenome (GOLD analysis project Ga0209979, IMG submission 183114) | Deep subsurface microbial communities from Anholt, Denmark to uncover new lineages of life (NeLLi) - Anholt_01485 metaG (SPAdes) (version 2) | ecosystem: Environmental > Aquatic > Marine > Oceanic...
ATGTTTCTTCTAGAAAAAGGTACAATTATGTTGAATTTAAGGGAGAAACGATAAAAAAGATTAACGTAACCTTTGACATAAAGGGATCTTATTTGTCCTTGAAAAGATTTATTCATTCTGTAGAAGAGTTTCCAAAATTCTTGCTAATAGAAAAAATTGATTTTTTGAACATTGATGCTGGAGGAAATGTGCTCGAGTTAAGAGTTGTTTTGGCGGGCTATTATGAAAGCTAAAGAGATTACGTCAGCTTTTTTCATCCTTTTCCTGAGTATAGGTCTAAGTATTTGGGCTGGAGAGGAAAAACTCCAGAAGAAAGGGCTTGAAAAAGGTGGAGAAAAAGGTCTTATCAGGAAAGACCTGTTGTTGAGAGAGAAAATAGAGCTCGGAGATCCGGTAAGGAACATTTTTACTCTTAGAAGGTCAGTAAGCAGGGAGATTGAAAGGAATGCAGTTAAATTGCGGCAGAACGAGCAGCAGAATCCAACCCTCCCTGGTAAGTATGAGGCCTCTTCTTCTCTACCTCTAAACATAAGATACATCGGATACGTCATTTCCGACGATAAGATGGTTGCCCTTATTGTTTTTGAAGGAGACGCCCTGGCTGTAGAGAGTGGAGAAGTTATAAGCGAAGGGGTGAAAATTGGAGAGATTACACCTGAAGAGATAGAAATCATCGGTTCGGATTCCCAAAAAAGGAGATATTATTTAGAAGGAGAGAGATGATGAGAAAAATAGTACTTTTGACAATAATTGCTCTGACCTTTTGGGGTTGTGCGGGATTCAGTCGAAGCTATAAGTTAGGCAATGAGGCAGCAATCGGCAAGAATTGGGATGAGGCCGTCAAATACTACGAAAGGGCAGCGCTGGAGAGTCCTGAGAATTCTGTCTATCGTCTTGCACTTTTCCGGGCTAAACTTGCTGCCAGCTCCGTTCATCTTATTAAAGCTCGGGAGCTTGCCTTTCAAGGGAAAAAGGAGGAAGCTCTCGTTGAGTATGAAAAAGCCCTTTCCTATGACCCTTTAAACAGAATTATAGCTGAGGAGGCGAAAAGCCTTATAGAGGAAGAAGTTAAAGAAGAGGAACCCAAGAAGATTAGGATTGAGCCTCCAGTTAAGCTTAAGGTTGATAAAGAAAAAATTCATTTGAAATTTGTCGATGCCAATCTCCGCTCAATTTTTCAAGCTTTGGGAAAACACGCTCGAGTGAATGTTCTCTTTGATGAACAATTCAGGGATATTACTTTTTCCATTGACCTTGTTGATATGATTTTTGAACAGGCTCTCAATTCGCTTTGTTTGGCCTCCAAGAATTTTAACAGGATTATAGATGAGAGAACAATTATTATTGCTCCTGACCTACCCCAAAAAAGAATTCAGTATGAGCTGAATGCAATCAAAACCTTCTATCTCTCCAATATCAGGGCTGAGGATATTCGCGTTTCTCTCACGCAGATGCTTCGCACTCAATATAAAGCACCGAATATCATTGTTGATAAAAATATAAACACTGTCACCTTAAGGGATACTCCTGCTGTTATAGAATTGGCGGGAAACATCATCAAGATTTGGGATAAGCCAAAGGGAGAAATCCTAATCGATTTGGAAATAATGGAAGTTTCTCGAGTGAGACTGAGACAGTTAGGTATGGAGCTAGAACAGGGTCTAGTAGGCCTCAGATACACTGGCCCTGAAGGGTCCGGGGCGGATGAGCAAGGCTGGTTTAAGCTGAAGAGCATAGATTTTTCCAAATCTGAACATTTTCAAGTCACTCTTCCTGGTGCTGTTGTGCAGTTTTTAGAAGCAGATTCAGACACCAAGATAATCTCCCAGCCCAGACTTCGGGGTATTGACGGGGAAGAAATAACGTACGTAGTAGGAGATAAAATCCCTATTCCCCGAACCACATTTACTCCTATCGCAGCAGGAGGATATGCTCAGCAGCCTCTGACTTCCTTTCAGTACGAGGATGTCGGAATCGATGTCAAGATTACGCCCACGATTCATTTTGAGAAAGAAATCACCTTGGAATTAGATATAAAAATAAAATCCCTCGGCGGAGCCGGGTATGCCGATATTCCCATTATTGCCACAAGGGAAGTGAAGAATATAATCAGGCTTAAGGATGGGGAGACAAACCTGCTGGCTGGTTTGTTAAAGGATGAAGAGAGAAAAACTGTGAGCGGCATAGCCGGGCTTAAGAACATCCCTATCTTGGGGAGCCTTTTTTCCAGCACTGACCAGGTAATCCAGCAAACGGATGTCATCCTGACCATTACTCCCTATATTATCCGCACAGTTCCTATAAGCGAGGAAGATCTGAAACCTCTCTGGGTTGACCTTGGCGGAATTTCTCCTGCGGTAAGTGCAAGAGGTGGCCCGCCTGAGGAGGCGCTTGCTGAGCGAAGGGTGAGGCAAAGGGAAGAGGTAGAGGATATGGCGAGAAGAAGTGAACAAAACCAGGTTTTCCTGACACCGGCTAATTTTGAAGTCCCCCAGAATCGAGAATTTCGGGTTAGTGTCAATGCCAGAATTCAAGAGGATATCAGCAGCATGTCCTTGAACATAAGCTTCGATCCAGGGTCAGTGGAATTGAAAGAAGTCGTTAGAAGGGAATTCCTTAACCGGCTCGGAAAAGATGTGCCCTTCTTGAAGAATATCGATAATTCCTCCGGAATCTGCACTATCGGATTTTCAAGTACTGATATTGGCAATGGGATTAAAGGAACAGGAAGTATCGCCACGCTTATCTTTCAAGCTGTGAGTAAGGGTGAGAGCACAGTCCAGGTCACGAGTGTCTCGGCGAATAAGCCTACAGGCCAAACCCTGATGTTTGAGACAGGCCAAAGTCGTGTTGTTGTCAGGTAGGAGTCCGCATATCCCTCTCCAATAAAACTCTTCCATTTTTTGGCTAGCTGAAAAATAAGCTCTCGATATTTGGCTCGTCTGCAAATACGTTCGCAATGACAAGCGAAGGAATCTTCTACGCTTCTCGCGATGACATTTAATTTCCATCACTTCAGGATGAAATCAGTGATTATAAGATTGGAGGGGAAAGTTTAAAATTCTTAAATAAAAAAATTAATCGATAAGGCCAGAGCAACGCAAGTAAAATTAACGGCATAAAGCAAAAAGACTGTTTTTTTCTCTGAAAGCCCTAAATCAACAAGGGTATGGGAAATGTGGTCACATCCTCCCTGATAGAATAGTTTATGGGAGGAAATTCGTCTTAAAAAGACGAATAATGTATCAAATACAGGGACAAAGAAAATTAAAGAGAGGAATAAAATCAGAGGAAAGATTTGAGTTTTATTATTGGAAAATACTCTGATACTGATAATGCCAAATAGAGTCCCTATGAAATAGCTTCCTGAATTACCCATGAAAATTTTTGCAGGAGAAAAGTTGAAAAGTAAAAAGCCAAAGGCACAGGCACCTAAAATTATAGATATAAAGGCTCCAGAACTGTTATTTTGAAGTATTGAAAAGGAAAAAAGGGAAAGGCCGCAGATAAAAGCTATTCCTGCCGAGAGACCATCTATGTTATCGATTAAATTGAAAGCATTAATAATTACTAATATCCAGACAAAGGATAAAGCAAAATCTAATAATTTCGATCCAGAAACTGAGAAAAAACATCCTTTGTAAATCAAAAAGAAAGCCACAGCTATCTGAAAAATTAGTTTGGTATAAGGTTTAAGATTGATGAAATCATCTAAGAGTCCCATGGCGAAGATTAAAAAGAGAGGAAGCAAGAGATAATAATTATTTTTAAATTCACCTTGATATAAGAAGAATGGAATCAAAAAGCTGAGGAAAATGCCAATGCCACCCAAATTTGATATCGGCCTTTTGTGCCAGCGATCTTTCTTTTGCTCGACTAATATATTGAATTTTTTTGAGATTTTGATCGAAGTCCAGGTAAAAAAAAGCGAAAAGAATAGAGGAATAAGAAAAAATTTCAAAAAAATTTGTAAATAAGAAGTATTTACCATATCCTCTATCTTTTTTTATTAAGTTCCCGAAAGTAAATATTTCTGATTGATTCAATTGATAGAATAGGGGCAGAGATCTCATCCAATAAAGGAGGATAGTGGGGAGCTAAATTCAGTATATCTTTGTCTGAAATATTTTCACTCCTGGATTTTTGAATTTTCGCTCTTGAAAAGAGCAGTTCAGGAAGCTGGGAAAATAGAGAAAAATAACTAAAAAGATAGATTTTTAGCATTTTAAGGTTGAAGGTTTTAAAAAAATGCATGAAATTCCTGATATCTTCTTTCAAGTAATTCTTAAGAAAGCCTTTAAGGTAATAGAAAGAAAAAATTTTCATAGCGAATCGAAGTCGATTCCTTACGACCAATTTTGATTTAAGTCCTGGGAAATCTTTAAAAGAGGTTTCAAATTTGTGATAAATTGTCGCTCGAGGTGCAGGGACAATTTTCCAGCCCTTGAGCCTTGCCCTGTAGCTCCAATCTGCATCCTCATAATATGCCTGGTAACGGTTATCAATCGGACCGATATTCTCCAATGCTTTTCTCTTGAGCATGACAGCTCCAAAGCAGGCGGACGGGACTTCCGTTAGATTATCGAACTGGCCAAAGTCGAAGTGACCCATGAAATTATCAGATCCCCATTTCCATGGTGGTATATAATTTCCGATACTGTTGATGCATGTAGGGAGTGAATATAGCAGCATTTTGGGAACTACAGCAGCTGCCTTCTTCGATGCTTTTGCCTTTGCGAGCAACTCTTGAATAAAATTTTTATCCAACAAAGTATCTGGATTCAAAATAACCAGATAATCGCCCTTGCATCTCTCAATAGAGAGATTAACAGCTTTAGCAAAGAGGATATTTTTTTTGCTTGCTATGACTTTAACTTCTGGAAACTTTTCTCCTATTGTATTTAATGAATTATCCGAGGAGTTGTTATCCCAAACCAGGATTTCTTTATTTTTGTGGGTTTGTTTTTTTATCGAGTTCAAGCAATCAGCAATGAATTTATCCCCATTAAAATTAACTATGACTACGGAAACCAAATCATTGAAAAGAATATTCTCTTTCTCTTCCTTTATAAGCTTTCTATCACTCCTGTTTTCATTTTTAATTATCCCTGCCATTGCAAGAAGAGATATATAGTTTTTTAATAGATCTTGCGGGCAGTTTAATTTTTCCCCTACACGCTTTTTTACCTGGCTAAGGTTGGAGCCATTGCAGGATTGCCAGATTAAGATGCCAAGCTCATCTGTTCTTATATGTTGACCATTTTCATGGGTGAAAAACGTTTTATTTCCATTTTTACCTTCAATTTTTTTTATATTAAATTTTTTGTTTTGGGTATAGGTTTGCATCTAAACCCTTTTATAAATCTTTTCGATTTCATCTACTATACGAGGCCATGCATAATTACTTTTTACTTTTCTATAGCCTGCATCGCCCATCTTCTTTCTTGTCGCCCTGTCATTTAGCAGTTCCAAGATAGCTGCTCCTAATTCTACGTGATTATCATATTCAACATGGAGTCCATCTCGTAGATTATTAACTAATGCACTGGAAGCACCGGATCTGCAGCTTATTACTGGGATTTTGTTAAGCCAGGCTTCTAGAAAAACAATCCCGAAAGATTCATATTTTGATACGCTTACAAAAACATCTGCGGATTTATAAATTGATTTTTTTTCTTCTTCACTGAATGAATCTATCATGTAAATTCTTTTCCTTTTCTCAAGGTCATACTTTTGGATTGATTTAATGATTTTTTTTGAATTCGCCGTAGGAGAACCGGCAATAATCAGAGCAGTATCCTTTTTTTCCTGCCAGACATAATCCACGGCTTTTACTAAGCTGCCTATTCCCTTATGAATTCCGTGTTGTCCGACAAATAAAATTATATTTTTTTCTTTTATTCCGTATTTTTTCCGAATATCAACTTCCACTCCTTGAAAATTTTCTTCAACCCCCACTCCAGAAACAAAAATCTTGTTTGAGTCAATTCCCGCTTTTACTAAAAAGTCCTTTTCCAATGAGGTAAGAGCAATTACTGCCTCAGCGTCCTTTAAGATTTTGTAGAAGAGTCGATTATGATAGCCGAACCTGTCCTCAGTATGGATGCAGGGAATTATCACTAACGGACATTTTTTCTTCTTTTTTAATAGGTGAGCATAATAAACATTTCTCGTAGGCAACGGGCAAGCACAGATCACGTCGCAAGGAAATCGCAGCGCGGCCTTGATGTATCCTTTTGTTCTCGGTCCCTGCCAGAAGGCCCTAATCCAGCCATTTCCCGGAAGTTTTAGATACCAAAATATTCTGTATAAGTATCTCCATAAGGTTTGATTCCTTGTACTGAAGGGAACTCTTTCTACTTCTACGTCATTTATTGTTTCTATTCCTAAAGGAGGCAGTTTTTTTTCATTTTTAGAAAGAGTGTAATCCTCTACTGATAGAGCATTAGAAGCGACAACCTTAACTCTGTGACCTCTCTTTTGGAGTTTTTCTGAAATATTTTGCATTAATTTTTCCACTCCACCTATGGCTGGATAATAGTTATGAACAAGATGAAGTATGTTTAAGCGATTATTATCCATCTTTTTTATTTTTGGGATTGCTTTCTTTTTGGAAAAGATGGAATAAAAGGTTAAGAGGATGAGAGACCTCAAGGATAAGCTAGTTAGTGCCAAGAATTTTTTTAGAAGATTCCATTTTTTTATGCTGTATTTTCTGTAAAGCGCGTAGGCACTTTTATGAAAATCAATGATTGATCTTAGTTTTCTTGTCTCAGTGCTTCCTCCGATTGAATGTGTTGCCCTGGCTAGAGGATAATAGATTACTTTCCATCCCTGGTGTCTGAAGCGAGCGCACCAGTCAGCATCTTCCCAGTAGAGGAAAAAATTTTCATCCATCAATCCTACATCTAACACAGCTTCCTTTCTCACGCCCATCAGAACCCCAGAAACCCAATCCACCTCTACAGGCTTCTTTATCTCTGGTGAGGTTATAATGTTTTTTCGCGTAAGTTTATTCCGAGGGAAGAGGCGAGAGAGTAGAGAATTCCTTCCAAATAGCGCTGTCCATGCATTGGGGAAGGCTCTGGCTGAACCTTGGATACTTCCATCTCGATTTAAGATTTTAGGTCCGACGATTCCAACCTGAGGATGGGTTTCAAAATAACCAATCAACCTGATGATTTCGCTTGATTTAACGTAGCAGTCAGGGTTTATGAGAAGAAGATATTTTCCTCTGGCATTCAATATGCCCAAGTTAGCGGCTTTAGCGTATCCGAGGTTTTTTTCATTAATTTTAACTGCGGCCTGAGGGAAAATTCTTTTTATTTTATCCAAGCCTGAATTTTCAGAAGCATTATCGACTACGATAAGTTCAATTTTGAATTGAGGCGCTAGTTCTTCCAAAAAAGAGAGGCATTTCTCGATGTATTCCTCTGAATTATAAGTGACGATGATTACACTGAGCGTAACTTCAGATGGTAGGGAAGGCCTTAAATCCGCGAATGCTCTTTCCAAATGGCGTCCAAAAATTTCGATATTTTCAAGGCCGATTGTTTTCCCTGGAGTTTTTTTGTTGGTCATTGAGTAATGATCTTTTGCTTCCAAGAAAGCTTTTACAGGCTCTTTCTTTGTACTTACAATAATATTTCTGTAGCAGGGTTCTTTAAACTCAGTTTCATAATAATGAGTGTTAAAATAGGCATCCATAAATCTATTTATAAAAATCCAGGAAAACTTATGCATAAGGGAATACCTTAAGGTCATAAAAAATAACCAGTTTTCGATGTTGCCTATGGAGAAATGAAACGTATCTCTGCTTGATTTTTTTATCCTACTAAAAGTCGATTGGAGATCAGGCAGCCCTTTTTCTAGATGGTCCTTAAGTTCAACCTGGTTTACGCCTAAAGCTCTTTTAATAAAATCTTTTAAGATCTTTTCAGCATTTTTTGTTGTCTTGTTCAGGAAGGGAGAAGAAAGAATGACTAAATCTGAGCTCACTCTAAATATTTCGTCTAAAAAAGAATTCCTCTGTTTTTTCTCTAGATGTTCTAAAATATCAAGAGCACATACTGCATGGAATGAGGAGTCATCGAAGGGAATTTTTAGGCTGTCGGCCTGGACAAATCCTGATTCATTGTTCCATTTCAGATCAATAGTAAAAGTCTCGTTTTCTGGAAGAAAAAGGTTTATTAGCCGGAATGTCTCCTCAGAATGCCATAAATGGGATAATCCGCCTATATCGAGAACCTTGATTTTTTTGTTCTTGAATATTTTTTTTATTATCTTAGAAGTTTCAAGATATCTGCCGTATTGATCAAAGGGAAGGCTTATCTTATCCAGGTCTTCAATCATTTTTCTCATGGACCCATTGACCTTGCAGATCAATGTGGCCAAAATCCGAGGGATCTCCCCCGAATACTGTAAACTTAAATTTTCTCTCTAAGTGATCATAAGATTTTTTCAGGGTGAAATCATACACAGCAGCGCTGAAAAAGTACTCGCCTCGCGTAAGAGTTAAATTTTTAACTTTATAGAATAGAGAGCCTGATTTTGGAATTTTTTCTACAGAAAGACTGGATTTAGTATTCGGTCCGCTGACCAGCAATCCATAAGGTGTATAAAAGGCCACACCAAACACAGGATTTTTAATCTCTTCTGATGAAGTATAGTCAATTCTGGCTATGAATGTCTCACCGCCTTTAAATGTATTTGTTTCTTTTAATTGTCCATTCAAAAAAGACACTTTCGTAATTTTGATTTCCCCTGATCCCCATCTTAGCGCGTCGTTTTCTTTCATAATCGTTTCTGCAGAAGGTTGACTTTCGATATTAATTTTTCCCCTATCTTCCCCAGAGATGCTCTTAATTCCTTTTAAGAGATTTCTATAATGATCAATACCCAGGGAAGTCTCTCCGCAGAATTGTATCTTTCCTTCATCTAAAACTATGACTTTATCGCAAAGCCGAGCTACTGTGTTCAAGTCATGACTGACTACCAGAAGAGTTGAGCCTTTTTCTTTAAATTGTAAAATTTTTTCAAAGCTTTTCTGCTGGAAAGGTTCATCACCGACAGCAAAAACCTCATCTATGAGGACAATATCCGGTTCCAGATTAGCCACGATCGAGAACGCCAATCTTATAAACATGCCCGAAGAATAATTTTTTAGTGGAATATCAATGAATTTGCTCAGCCCTGAGAAATCTACGATCTTATGATAATTTTTCCTTATTATTTCATTGGATAAGCCCAGTAAAGTTCCCGAGAGAAATATGTTTTCACTGCCTGTAAGCTCAGGATTAAAGCCAGCACCGAGTTCGATCAGGGGCGCGATTTTTCCTTTGGTCCATAATTTACCCTCAGATAAGGGTAAAATCTTGGCCAGGCTCTTGAGAAGGGTGCTTTTTCCAGAGCCATTAACTCCTATTATTCCAAGAACTTCTCCTTTTTTTGCTTCCAAATTCACATTTCTTAAAGCCCAAAATTCTTCCTTTTCTATCCTGCTTTGGAATATTTTGAGCCCTTTTTTGCCTTTTTGATGTTCGTGTTTAAGAAAAAATCTTATTCCCAGGTTTTCGGTCTTGATGGAGATGTTATTATCCATTTATTAAAAATGAAAAATAAAGCTCTCTTTTTTTCTAAGGAAAACATATATTCCCAGACTAAAGGTCAAAAGCGTGATAGCACAGACTATGACTGTCAACTTTCCTGAGGGCATTGTTGCATAATAAAACGGGTGCCTGAAATATTCGATAAAATAATAGAAAGGATTCAACCTGAAAAATTTTCCTACATTGGAAGACAGAATAGATAAAGGATAGAGAATCGGAGTGAGGAAAAATAATGCCTGGAATCCTATGGCTATTACATGAGGAGTATCTTTTACATAAACATAAGTTGTGGCAAAAAATAAAGAAAGCCCCAAGGAGAAGAAAAAGATCAAAATAATTATAAACGGAGAGATAAAGAGCACAATTGATATTTTCCCTTTAAGTATGAACAAAAAGATAAAGAGGACAAGGGTCAGAGTTAGGTGATCAATAAACTGCGAAATAACCGTAGCAAGAGGAAACACAAGCTTTGGAGTGTGTATTTTTTTGATCAGCTCCTGATTGTTTACGATGGAATGTGTGGCAATAATACTCGTTTGTTGGATCATTCTCCAAGAAACGAGTCCGGCAAAGAGAAAAAGAACATAATTTTCCATTTGGATTTTTATAATTCGAGAAAAAACCAGGGCTAAGATGCCAAAATAGAACAGCGGATTGAGCAAATGCCATAAAAATCCAAGAAAGGAGTTTTTATAACGGAGCTTGATGTCAGATTTAATAAGATTGAAAAGAAGATGGCGGAAAGAATAAATTTCGCTGATTTCCTCTATAAGTTTATTTGGCATAACGGACTGGATTCAAATGGGATAGAAAGACATTAAAATAGTTTTTGGCAATATTGTAAAATTGAATTTTATAAAGAGAAAAAAGAATAAATACTGTAAACCTTGTTACGAGTCCAATATTGGAAATTATCCAGAGAAAAGGTATCCATACAGGGGAATAATGTTTTTTAAAATAATAATATCTTGAGGCATAATCGGTCCTCAGAGAAACAGAAGACATCTTCCTTCGTTCTGTACCCAGAGAGTGGATAATTCGCTGCGAACCCCAATAGAAAAGTCTGTATCCTTCATTTTTTAGTCTTCGGCAAAAATCCATATCTTCAAAGTAGGCCAAAAATTTTTCATCAAAGCCGGATAATTCTTGAAAAATTTCTTTTCTAATTAGAAAGCATCCTCCGCAAATAAATTCCGCGGGATGATCGGTCTTGTATCCTCTTAACGGAAAAAATCGAGCATTAAACGTTCTTACTGATGGAAGGAGTCCATAAAGTCCAAGTTGCTCTGAGAAATGATCAAGAGGTTTGACTATGTGCCCGGCACATATTCGCTGAATTTTCCCATGCCGATGGATGTGAGTAAAACCACCTCCTGCATAATCTTTATTTTTTGATAAGAAGATGAAAATTTTGTCGGGAATATTATCTTCGAATTCGATGTCAGGATTAGCAAAAAAGAGATATTTTCCGCAAGCTATTCTTGCTCCTTGATTGCATGCTTTTGCGTATCCTTCGTTTTTTCCGTTTTGGACGAGTGTTATCTCTTTTTTCTCTTTTAATATATCAATCGTTCCATCTTTAGAACCATTATCCACGATTATTATTTCGTGCTTTAAGCCTTTAAAACATTTTGAGATTGATTCAAGACATTTGCTGATAAATTTTCTAGAATTGAAACTAACAATTATTATTGAAATTTCAGCCATTTCTATTTTTTATCTCTCAATTATAAAATCATGATTTAATACTTTCAAATGTCTCCAACATTTCTTGTGCCGTTCTCTTCCAGGATAATTGTTTCACTCTCTCCAAGCCTTTCTTAATCAATTCGCTCCTCTGGCCATCATCATTAATTATCTTCATGATCGCCTTTATCCACTCTTCCTCATCAGAGCCGCAAAGAAGGGCTGCTCCTCCCGCAGATTCAGGAATGGCAGTTCGGTCAGAACAGACGACCGGACATCCGCAAGCCATTGCTTCCACAACGGGCAATCCGTAGCCCTCATACAGAGAGGGAAAGATCAAATAGGAGGCTGCATTATATAGATAAAGCAAATCGTTCTCGGGCAATTCGTTAAATTTATGGATATTTTTTTTGAAGCACGACTCTTGAATGAGTCTTAGAATTTCTTTTTCTCCATCTCCAGGCGGGCCAGCCAAGACTAAATCCAGTGCGTTTTTTTCTTTTATTTTTTCAAAAATTTTAAGCAAGAACGGGATATTTTTCCTTCTGTGAGTTTGTCCCACATGCAAGGCAAAGTTACCTGGAATGTTGAATTTTTTCTTCACAAAATTTTGAGCTTCGCTCTTGTCAATTATTCTGTAATGCTCATCCACCCCAGGGGGAATGATAACGATTTTCTCTTCAGGAATTCCCAAGGTTAAGATTAAATCATTTCGGGTGCTCTTGCTCAGGGTTATTATTTTCCTTGCTTTCTTGGCGGATAATCTTATGAATGTTTTTATATAGCTTAGTTTATATTTTTCCTGTTTTGGAAATAGGTTTTTTAAATTATACCAATGCAAATCAAAAGTGGTTACAACAGAGGGGATCCTCAAAGGTATCGGCAATATATTGGATGGGGAAAAAAATAATGAATTTTTCCTTTTTAATTTAAAAGGCAGGATAAATTGTTCATAAAATACGCGAGAAATTTTCTTATGAGGATTTATGAAGCATTCGATATATTTAAACTTTTTATCTGAATTAAAGAAAGCTTTGCTTTCTGGATTTAGGAGAAGTATTGGTTCAAAATTTGTGTTGTCAGATTTACTCAGATATTCAATGAAATTCAAAGAATATTTTTCTGCTCCAGCTTGCTTTGACGTGAAAGGAATTAAGTTTATGTATAGATTTATCTTTCCTCTTCTCATTATCTTAATTAATACCCGAATTGCCTAGATAATGCTCTGCAGCATAATAACTATATCTCAATATTTTAATAGTTCATAGTTATAACGTGTGAACTGTCCCCGCGTAGAGACAGTTCTCTTTTTCCAAGAAAAAGTAGCCTGTCCCCTTTTGTTTCCTTTTTTTTACAGCGTATCGCATTTCGTTAATTCACTTATTTTTTATCTGTACTTTTTTAATTTTTCCCGAGCTTTTCCCTCTTATACTGAATAATTATTTTTAGAGCTTTATCGAGGTCGGAGTTAGATTTGAATTTAATATATTTTCTTAGCTTTTCAATATTTGGAATCCTGTAATTAATATCTTTAAAATCAGCTCCATAAACCTGTTGATAGGGAATATACGTAATTTTCGATTTACTCGAGGTTATATTTTTAATTTTACTAGCTAAGTTCTTTATGGTTATTGGTGAGGGAGTGCCGATGTTAAAAATTTCTCCCTCAGCCTCCGGATTACTCATCAGTTTAACTGTTGCTCCTACTACATCCGAAACATCTATAAAACTCCTGACTTGAGAACCATCTTCAAAAACAGTTATAGGTTCATTTTTCAATGCTTGATTAACAAATCTTGGTGTAACCATCCCATAAGTATCAAGCTGCCTGGGTCCTATCGTATTGAAGTATCTCCCAATGACTACCGGAAGCCCCTTTTCTTTATAAGCTGCTTTGGCAAAAAATTCATTCACAGCTTTTGTAGCTCCATACGACCACCTGAGAGAAGGATTTAAGCTAATCTCATCAGATTCTTTGAAAGACTCATTGTTTCTTCCATTCTTGCCATAAACTTCTGAACTCGAAGCTAAAAATACCTTTTTGGAAAACTTTACGCAAGAGTTTATGACATTCTCAGTTCCTCTGATATTTATGGTTATGGATTTTAGAGGGTTATCATAAATATATTTTACGCCAACAGCAGCAGCTAGATGAAAAACCAGGTCAACTTCTGAAACAGCTTTCCTTAATTTAGGTTCATCAAGAGTGTCGCCATGTATAAATTTAAACTTAGAAGACTCAAGAAGATCAGAAATATTTTCAAATCTTCCTGTAGACAAATCATCAAAGACAGTAACCTTGTGGTTCTCTTTTAAAAGATATTCAGCAAGATAAGAGCCGATAAATCCCGCTCCTCCTGTAATCAGGCACTTCATGCATTCTCCTTTTTTTGTGACATGAAATAGCGTATCTCTACTTTTAACATATAGAGCGAAAAAAATGCCAATATTTTAAATAAAATAGAGTTATAATGTATATTTTTGTAATTCTTTTATTTTCAACAAGAAAAAGAGTAAAATAAAAAACTTTAAAAGAATTACTCAATTTTTTTTCCTGGAAAAAATTCCATAATTATGGTTATAAATCCATAAAAAATTGATATCCCCTCTTTATATTAATTAGTCAGGCGCTCATTGTTGTAATGAATCTTCATCTCTTTTCTTTATTGAAAAAGAAAGAATTACAAGTATTTTTCGTTTTGGTTTTATCCATTTTAGAAATGTTGGCATTTTTTTTGCTAGATGTATCAGGAGTAGAAGTTTGCCAATGCATGTTATCAGAAATGCAAGGAAAAAAGGATGACTTGACCTAAAACCCCTTAAAGTTATTGCTGTTAATGAAGCAGTTATTCTCATTCCACAAGATTGGCCTTAAAAGAAGAACCTCTGTTGGTGTGTTTGCTCAATTTTCATGTGCAATAAATATTAAGGAAGGGGGATAAAGAGGACTTCTAGGTTGAAATGAACATATTAATCGTTGCTGACGATCATCGCTCCTACCATTCTTTACAGGAGTTCTTGCTGCAAAATAATTACAGCGTCTTTTTCTGTGGTAAGCAGGGAAATGTCGTTTCTCGTATCAGGGATAATGATATAAAAATCGTGATTATTGATTTAGTAAAGGAAGAACTTCAAGATTTCGAGTTTCTCCGGCTCGTAAAGAGTTTTGATCTCATGATTGAGGTTATCATCGTAGGTGACCCTGCATCTTCTGAGAAAGTTGGAGAATCTATTCGCCTGGGTGCATGTGAGTATGTCACCAAGCCTCTTGAAATCAATAATATTCAGTCCCTTTTGAAAAAGATACAAGATAAAAGTGTTCTGCGGCAGGAGACCTTATTATTACAAAAAGAGCTAAACAGAAAATATATTTTTCAGGGCATAATCGGAAAGAGTCCTTCTATGCTTGATGTTTTTTCACTTATCGAGAGAGTAGCCAGGTATCCTTGCACTGTTCTCATAACTGGAGAGACCGGCACGGGCAAGGAAATGGTAGCGCATGCAATCCATGAAATAAGTCCGCGCAGCAAAAAAAAACTTGTTGTCTGCGATTGTACTGCTCTGCCAGAGTCTTTGTTTGAATCCGAACTTTTTGGCTATGTTCAGGGAGCTTTTACGGGTGCAAATAGGACGAAAAAAGGATTGTTCGAAGAAGCACATGAGGGGACTCTTTTCTTGGATGAGATAGGAAATTTGCCACTTCCTTTGCAGTCTAAGCTTTTGAGAGTTTTGGAAGAGCGCCAATATCGCCGGTTGGGGTCAACTACAAATATTCAACAATTGGATCTCAGAGTGGTGGCTGCTACGAATCGAGACTTGAGAACAGATATTAAAAATAAGGCTTTCCGTGAAGATCTATTTCATAGGCTAAGTATCGTCAATATTCATCTTCCGGGTCTGAAAGAAAGACAAGAAGATATCCCGTTGTTGTGTCGTCACTTCATTCTTAAATATAATAAAAAATTAAATAAAGCAATCAGAGGGACATCTCGTCGAGTTCAAAAAATATTGTCAGATTATGAGTGGCCAGGGAATGTGAGGGAATTGGAAAACGTCGTAGAACGCTCCATAGCGCTCTGCCCGAAGACATTTATTGACATCGATGATCTGCCAAAGTATTTGGAGGAGCGTTACGCAATAGAAGAAAGTGGCCGCGCCGGGTCAGATAGATTCCTTCCCCTGGATGAGTTAGAGAAGCAGCATATTAAGAGAGTTATGGAAGCAAATCAGGGAAACATCCAGCGAACAGCTCGAATTTTAGGCGTAAGCCGCTACACTCTTTATCGAAAGTTAAAGAAAACCTGTGATGTCGACGGAATAACCCAGGACTCAAAGATATATAAAAAAGGTTGAGATTGCTCAGCCTGTTCCGAGCAAAGCGAAGGAATCTTCTACGTTCCTCGCAATGACTGCTTGCTCATCACGGATAATGAAAAGCTTGCGCAGAATTACTTGATTTTGAATTCTGGGAAGAAATTCCCTAAATATGGAATTAAATCTATAAGAAAAAGATATACGCGCTTTCTGTCAATCTCTTAAGTACTCAATCTTGTGATAAGCCTGATTCTTTTTCTCCTTCAACTTAATCCTTCCATTTTCTACTATTTTCTTATAAAAAAAAATGGCCCACCTGGGGAGGAAGCCCTGCTTATTACACTTTACTCCTTAAGCTGCGTGCTCAGCAGATCGTTTTCGGAGCTGCAGAATCACTGAGTTACAGATTATAATTGTTGCATTATCTAACATGTAGCATTTCCACACATTTTTCATTTTATTCAGTTAACATAAATATTATCAACAACTTAGTTTAATGTTCTAGACAATCACGGTGCATTTCCGCACATAAAAATATTAAAAAAAAGTTTTCTTTTATCATAACTCTTTATTATTCAATAAGATACGATAGCCTAAAAATTTTGGCACGTATTTCGCTATAAGATGCTCGCATGGGAAAAAAGAAAATTATCGAAGTAAAAACTACTACGTTACAGCTATATCCAGTTTTACCAATACCGAAGTTGAACGAGGGCAAATGAGGACAAATATCCTTATTTTAGACGGGTTTAGAAAAATTATTGATAGGCCCCTCCAGGGAAATCCTGAGGGCAAGTTTTACAGAAAAAGATTTCTTATAAAAGGAGTAACAAGATGATTCAATTCATTTCAAAAAATTTTAATCTTTTAAAAACCTTTAATCCAATTCTTGGAGGAAAAAACATGAAAAAAAGTCTAAGTATTATTTTAAATTTATTATTGATTTTATCCTTTGCATCTTTTGGATATGCAGCAGAGGAATATGTCTATGTGACCAAATGGACTCCTAATATAAACCCCAGAAGTATGGCTGTAGACAGTGATGGCAATGTTTATGTTGCCGGTGACCAAACGATATTGAAGTACACATCCGAGGGAGCGCTCGTTTTTACAATTCAGAATATCGCGAATAACGACGATTATAATCTAGGTTCCTGGGATATGACTGTTGCTGTTGATAGTTCCGGCTATATATATGTCTCCAATGAACAAGACCATAATGTCGTTAAATTCGACTCTTCAGGGAGCTATGTCACCAAATGGGGAAGCCAGGGAAGCGAGGACAATCAGTTCAACGAACCCAAAGGTATCGCTATAAGTAATGGTTATGTTTATGTCTGTGACCGAGGAAATCACAGGATCGTAAAATTTGATACCGATGGCACATTCATTAGCTCATTCGGACAAGAAGGATGGGAGGATGGAATGTTCCAGCGACCTAGGGATATCGCTATCGATACTTCAAATAGCGAGATTTATACCTCAGAAGAATGGAATCGTCGAATCCAGGTCTTTGATCTGGACGGGACATTCAAGAGAAAATGGGTAACCGATTCAAGTGCTGGTGATGGAGAGATCACTGACCCGAGGGGAATAGCCGTTGATTCTCAAGGAAATGTTTATGTTTCTGATGAGAAGTGGATGAATAACAAGATCGTCAAGTTTACCTCTGATGGGACATTTATCCTCAAATGGGGAGGATATGGAACTGATAACTATCATTTTGATGGTCTCCAGGGCATTGCCATCGATTATTCTGATAATGTTTATGTTGTAGACAATCAGAACTGGGACTGGCAAAACCGAAGAATATTGAAATACAGGCTCATGGGTTCTCCCACGATTCAAATAACCAACCCGCCCGAGAACGAGTTCGTGACCGGAACCGTTACGATTCAGGCCACGGTAACTGTTCCGGCTGGATATACCCTGAGCAAGGCTGAATTTTATATTGACGATACCTTATTAGGTGAAGCCACTTCTTCTCCTTATGAATACAGTTTGGATACAACGGCATACACAAACGGAGCCTATACTATCTGGGTTGTGGCTACAAATACAGAAGGGACAGCATCCCGGGAAAAGGTGTCAATAGTTGTGGCCAACGACGATAGTGCACCCACAGTTTCGATCACAGAACCAACAGATCAGGAACAGATCATGGAAACGGTGGATATCACGGCAGATGCTTCGGATGATATCGGGCTCGCTAAAGTTGAATTTTACGCAGATGATATCAAATTAGGTGAAGCTACATCCTCTCCTTATACCTACAGCTGGGATACGACCACAGTCCAGGATGGGGAGATGATAGTAAAGGCCATCGCCTATGACACGATCGGTCAAACCGCAGAGGCGAGCATATACGTGACAGTGACCAACTCTGAGGAATACAGCTATGTCGATCAATGGTACATACAAAATCCGAGAAGTATTGCCTTAGATCAAAACGGGAATCTTTATATTGCCGGGGACAACAGAATAAAGAAATTTAGTTCGGATGGAACTGAGCTTCTCATGATCGAAGACGATGGAACCGGGGATTATAGATTTAGCTGGCAAATGCGTGTGGGGGTTGATCAGTCCAGTGGAAGCATCTACGTTACTAATTCGGATGAGCACAAGGTGATGAAATTCGATTCCACCGGTAATTTTCTCATCCAGTGGGGAAGCATAGGAACAGAAAACAGCAATCTTAATCGACCTGAAGGTGTTGCTGTGGATAGCAGCGGTTTTGTATATGTCTGCGATGGCGAAAACCGGAGAATTGTAAAATATAACTCTGATGGAAATTATCAAGCCAAGTGGGGAAGTCAGGGAAGCGGAATCGGTCAGTTTGAATATCCGGTGGATATTGCTATAGATAGTTCAGACAATATTTATGTCTTAGACCGCTGGAACCACAGTGTCCAGGTATTCACCTCTTCAGGGACGTATATTAGAAAATGGGGAAGTTGGGGCTTTGAAGACGGTAATCTTGATAATCCCGAGGGAATTGGAATTGACAGTACAGATTATATTTATGTTGCGGATTCGAACAACAGCAGGGTTGTGAAATTTTCATCTGATGGCACATTTATCACCAAATGGGGAACCCAGGGAACCGGTGATTATAATTTTAATTGGCCACTGGATGTCGCTGTAGATTCTTCAGGTTATGTTTATGTCGCAGATTCCGACAACAGCCGAATATCGAAATTCAGGTCAGCTTGGCTGCCGACAGTTAGCATAACAAATCCCGCTGCAGACGCAACCATCAGTGAAGCAGTCACGATTCAAGCAACTGCTGAGAGTGGAACCGGTATCAGTAAAGTTGAATTCTATATAGATGATGTATTAAAGAGTACAGACACAGTATCTCCTTATGAATATCTTTGGGATATTACAGAAGAAGTAGAAAGCGTCAAGGTATACTCAAATGGGGAATATGATATAAAGGCGATAGCCTATAATACACAAAACAAGAGCGTAGAAACAACAATATCAGTAGTCGTCAACGACGGCGGAGATTCGCCTCCTAAGTTATCGATAACCAATCCGCTGGACGCAGCAACTGTCATGTTGACAGTGTCTATTCAAGCGGATGCATCCGATGATCTTGGAGTTGATAAAGTTGAATTCTATCTAAGCGATCTCAGTGGTTTTACGCTACTCACAACTGATACCGAGTCACCCTACGCACACAGCTGGGATGCGACAACTGTGGAAGATGGAGAGAAGACGATCAAGGTCATAGCCTATGACACAATCGGACAGACTCGAGAGGTAACAATAAATGTTACAGTGAGCAATAATGAGGACTTTGGATTTTTAAACAAATGGTACAGTGACAGTCCAAGAGGAATAACTGTGGATAGCGAGGGATATATTTATGTTGCCGGAGGACACCGGATAACGAAATTTACCCCAGAAGGAAGTAATGTTCTCATTATTGAGGAAGACTGGGAAAGTGGAGATTATTGGTTCTCGTGGAATATGAATATAGCCGTTGATAGTGAGGGTTATATTTATGTCTCATCTGAAGAAAATAATCAGGTAATAAAATTTGATTCCTCTGGAGATTATCTCCTCAAATGGGGAAGTCAAGGATCTGGGGACGACCAGTTTAACGGACCACAAGGTCTAACTGTGGATACTGGAGGATATGTCTATGTTTGTGACCAGTGGAATCACAGGGTATTAAAATTTAATTCTTCTGGAAGTTTTCTCAGCAAGTTTGGGACTTCCCAGGGAAACGGTGAAGGACAGCTTTCTGATCCCAAAGATGTTGCTGTAGATAGTGCAGGTAATGTTTTTGTTGCTGATTCAGGTAATAATCGTATTCAGGTATTTGGTTCGGATGGAACCTTCCTCAGAATGTGGGGAAGCTGGGGATTCGAAGATGATAAGTTTAATTGGCCTGAAGGAATAGCGGTTGACAGTGAAGGGAAGGTCTATATAGCTGATTCTGGGAATTATAGGATCGTGAAGTATTCGTCTGAGGGTGCATTTCTTGCCAAATGGGGTAGTCAAGGAAGTGGTGATTATCAGTTTGATGAACCACGAAGTATCGCAGTAGATTCTTCTTTTAATGTTTATGTTGCTGATTCAGGCTGGAACAATCGAATAATGAGATTTAAATCAACATGGCTGCCGTCAATCGAGATAACTAATCCCGTTCACAATTCAACCGTCAGCGATACAGCCACGATTCAAGCCAGTGTTGATAGCACCTTAGAGATAAGCAAAGTCGAATTCTATTTAGATGACACTCTACTTGGTGAAGACACATCTTCTCCCTATTCGTATGATTGGGATACAACATCGGAATCAGATGGGTCGCATACGATAAAAGTAACTGCCTACAATATACAAAGTACTACGGCAGAAGCCGAAATATCGGTTGTTGTCAATAACAGCGGGGATGAATATCCGACAGTCTCGATAACGAATCCAATAGCTGATGCGATTGTCAGTGTGGCCGTGAGTATCAAAGCAGAGGCAACGGATGCTATTGGAGTGGCGAAGGTTGAATTCTACGTAGACGATGCCAAAGTCGGAGAAGACACTGATGATACCGACAGCACCTACGAGTTCTCCTGGGATGCTACTAAGGTAGCAGACGGTGAGAGGACGATAAAGGTCATGGCCTATGACACAATCGGGCAGAATGTTGAAGCGAGCGTTACGGTTACTGTAGACAATAATGAGGAATTTTCATACGTTGCTGCATGGACCTTCGACAATCCAACAAGTATTGCCTTAGATAAAGATGGGAATCTCTATGTTGCTGGCGGCAACAAAGTAGAGAAATATAATTCTGATGGAACTCTTCTTCTCACAATCGACGATAGAAACGGAATGGCAGAATACCGGTTTGATTGGGATATGTACATAACTATTGATCAGACTAGTGGTGATATTTACGTTATCAATCAATTCGAGAGTAGAGTCATAAAGTTTAGTTCTGAAGGACAGTATATCAGCCAATGGGGAAGCCCGGGAGGCGCAGATGACCAGTTTAATTGGCCGCATGGTGTTGCCACAGACAGCGAAGGAAATGTCTATGTCTGTGATACAGACAATCAAAGAGTAATGAAGTTTGATTCAGAAGGAAATTTTCTAACCAAATTTGGAGGTGATAGCTTCAGTGATGTTTGGCTGGATGGTCCGCAGGATATCGTTTTAGATGAGTCAGGCAATATGTACATCACAGAAGGATGGGGTCATAGAGTCAAGGCTTTAAGCTCAGAAGGAATCAAGTTAGACGAATGGGGAGAATGGGGCTTCGATGATACTTATTTTCAGGATCCAAAAGGAATTGCTCTTGATTCGGATGGTTTTCTCTATATTGCTGATTCAAACAACAACAGGATCGTGAAGTATACAACAGACGGTAGATTTTTGACCAAATGGGGAAGCATGGGAACCGGAGAGGAAAATTTTAGCTGGCCCCAGGATGTCGCCGTCGATTCTTTGGGTTATGTTTATGTTGCGGATAGGAACAACAATCGGGTAGTGAAATTTAAATCAGCATGGCTGCCGACAATTCAGATAACCAGTCCGATCCAAAATGAGTTTGTGAGTGGAGCCTTCGCCATAGAAGTCAGTGTTGAGAGTGCCTTAGAGATAAGCAAAGTCGAATTCTACATTGATGAGATTTTAGTCGGTGAAGACGCCCTTACTCCTTATTCATACGATTGGGATACTACATTAGAATCAGATGGAGTGCACACAATAAAAGCAACAGCCTATACTGTCCAAGGTAAGAGTCAAGATGCCGAAATATCAGTTGTTGTCAACAACAGCAACGACGCTATCCCAGAGATTTCGATAACCACTCCGGAAGAAGGAGCGACTCTCAGGAGAACAGTAGAACTACTAGCAGTGGCAACCGATGATAATGGAATAGCGAAGGTTGAATTTTACGCAGACGATGTGCTGCTTACGTCTGATACAGAATCACCTTATGCCTACGAGTTTGATACAGAAACAGTTGAAGATGGGGCTATGGTCCTGAAGGCCATCGCTTATGACACGATCGGACAGAATGTTGAGGCCATTGTAAACGTAACAGTACGAAACACAGACTCGTATGAGTATCTGGATGAATATAAGACTGACTGGGAGCAAGAGTATGGCTATGGCAATCCCGACAGTATTACCATTGACCAATATGGACGAGTCTATGTGGCATTCCATGAAAGAATCGCGATGTTCACCGTAAATGGAAACTTTCTTGGAGTCCTTGAAAACGAAGGCAACAGCGACGAATATAAATTAACTCACGACATGCATGTTGCAGTGGATAAATACGGTGATATTTATGTCACCTGCCCCGGTACTTTTAAGGTTCTGAAGTTTGATTCAAGCGGAAATTTTCTCACTGAATGGGGTACCCAGGGAAAAGGAGATGGCGAATTTAGCAGACCCCAAGGAATCGCCGTGGATAGTGAAGGAAACGTTTATGTCTGTGATGGCTGGAATCATGATATCCAGGACGGCAACAGGCGCATACAGAAATTCGATTCTGAAGGGACATTTTTAGCTTCATTCGGAAGCGAAGATATGGAATTTCCGCAACCGCCAGACCAGCCAGATATGGGTGGTCACCTCGAAAATCCAACGGATATCGCTATAGATGCATCAGACAATATTTATGTTGCAGATGCCTGGATGCATCGGATTATAGTGTTTGATACTGAAGGAAACTTCCTGAGCACCTGGGGAGACTGGGGATATGGTGACCTGCAATTCCAAAATCCCGAAGGTTTAGGCATTGATAGCGAAGGCTATATTTATATTGCTGACACAGGAAATCACAGGATCGTAAAGTATTCCCCCGAGGGATTATTCAGAGGCAAATGGGGAAGCCAGGGTTATGGAGAATATAGTTTCGAATGGCCGCGAGATGTCGCAGTTTCTCCTGCAGGATATGTATTTGTTGCTGATAATAATAACCAGAGAATAGTTGTTTACCAGATGAAAGGAACGCCGACAGTTGAAATAACAACTCCAACAGACGAATCGATCCTCAGTGGCGAAGTCGCGGTTCAAATGACAGCCGGAAGTGAGTACGGAATCAGCAAAGTCGAATTATACATAGACGGAACCCTGAAAGGCGAGGCCACTCAAGCTACTCATGTTGGTGGAATCAGGGTAGCTGAAGCTACTTCGACCAATTATGAATATATATGGGATACAGTCCTGGAAGGAAATGGATCTCATGATATAGAAGCAGTGGCCTATAATTCAGATGGCAGTAGCGCATCGGCTTCGATAACAGTTATCGTCAACAACGGAGGAGATGCAGCCCCGACGCTGTCCATCACGAATCCAATCGATGGCGCTATCGTCAGAGGTGTGGTGAACATTAAAACGCAAGTATCGGATGATGTTGGGATCGAAAAAGTCGAGTTCTATGCAGCCAATACGTTGCTTCATACTCTTACCGAATTGCCATTTGAAGACAGTTGGGACACAACAACAGGAGACGACGGACAACAAGAGATCAAGGTTATCGCCTATGACACAATCGGCCAGAAAACATGGGCGACCGTAGCGGTCACCGTAGACAACGAAAATCGCATATTCAGCATTAATTTAACCGGAGCTGCAGTCATTTACCTTACAAAGGATCATACATTGAAGAAGTTAGACACGAGTGGTTATGAAGGCTACGTGATTAACGAAAACGTAAAGGTACAACAATTCCAGTTTGATCCTCTGGGTAATATATACATTGTCTTTGAACAGCATCAGCAATTAGCGGATGGTGAAAGCTATATACTGGTAAAGGTGGATCCAGCGACAAATGCAGCTACAGGTATCGACTCCAGTTTGAGCAACTTAGTCTGGAATGAGCGTAGCGTTTCTAGCAATCTGCAGTTTGACGAAGAAGGAAATGTCTATTATTTTGCTGAATCTCAAACTGATGAGGGCGACTGGATGAGAGTACTGAGAAAGTATGTGGATAAAGACAACGTCGAGGATATCATCAATCGTAACATGCAGATTTATCACTGGCAGGTTAGAAATGATGGAACAATCGTCATCGCCGGTAAAACCCTGAGCAATAATGAGACTTGGCTAAGAAAAGTAGACCCAGAAGCAGAAGAATCAGTAGTTGTAAACCTTGCCGAGCCCGATTGGTACGATGAATGGGGTTGGATGGCAAAATTCCCGGATGACCTGATTTACACCACCTTGACCGGATCTTATCTAGGTCTGGACGGGATATACAGATTGGGAGATGATTTGGCCCGATTACAACAGGAAGATGCAGATGCGCCGTATATCGGCGATAAAGAAGGTTCTCTGTATAATATCAACGACTTAATAGCCGATCATTCAGAAGAATACATCAAAGGTATTACTGAGCAGGGTAACGTGAGAGATATGATTAGTATTCAAACCGATGACGCAGGTAATGTCTATGGTCTGGCTGGAAATCGCGATAGCAAGTACAGAACCGTGATGAGGCTCTATCCTGTACCAGAGGTTGTCGAACCTCAGCTCATAGATCGAGCCCAAATGATGACTGTCTCCTTTGATCAATTGGTCATCGCTGGATTTGATAATCAGACAGGAACTTACAAACTGGTTCTTTATGACATCTCAACTAGGAATGAGCTCAACTTGATGTACTCGAATATTGAGATTTATCATCTTGGTACGCTAGCTAACGGAAGCATATTGTTTGATGGATTAAATCTGGATACCAATAAAGTTATTATTGGAATGTTCGAGCGAGCTGCAGGTGCTTCAGTTAACATATCATCTCTCTCGACTGATGATTTCGGATTAACAGTGCTGAGCGAGATTGGAAGTGAAGCTGATAAGCCCCTGGGTTTTGGGGTTATAAAAAATCAGGATGCTTCGTCTGATATTCTCATAGCGGCAGTTTCTTCTCCATCCCATGGCTCAACCGTAAGCGAGACCGTTGAAATCAAGGCTACGGCAACTGCTGAGTATGGAGTAAGCCAGGTTGAATTTTACATCAATAGTGAATTGGTAGAAACAGATACAGATTCTCCTTATAGTTACAGTTGGGATACAACCAGTTACGACGATGGTTCATATACAATAAAAGTAATAGTCTATGATACGCAATCTCAGACAGCATCAAGTCAGGTAACCGTAACAGTCGGTAATACACCGGGAGATATAAGATTAAGAGAAAGCGAGCTATTCTTTGGCATGGCTGCTGGAAGTGAATCGCCACGCTCTCAGGTAATTGTGATAACAAATACAGGAGTCAAGACACTTAGTTGGACAGCAACCTCATCAGAGAGTTGGCTTAAGATTTCACCGGAGAGTGGAACAGGAACAGCAAAGATGACGGTATCAGCAGACACGACTGGCCTCTCAGCAGGGACATTCACAGGAACCATAACGATAGAAGGTACGGGCGCAGCAAACTCTCCCCAGACAATAAGCGTGACTTTGGTAATACACAGTTCAACCCAGGTGCCCTTCGGAGCATTTGACACGCCAAGCGATGGAGCCACAGGCGTGATGGGAGCGACACCGGTGAGTGGTTGGGCTCTTGATGATCTTGAAGTGACCAAGGTTGAAATCTGGAGAGAACCTGTGGGAAGCGAACCAACAGCAGGAAACGGTCTGGTTTATATCGGAGACGCCTTGTTGATAGAGGGCGCAAGATCTGATGTGGAGCTAGATTATTCAAGTTATCCGCTAAACTACAGAGCAGGTTGGGGATACATGTTGCTGACGCACGGTCTCCCTGAGCAAGGAAACGGCAGCTACACTCTCCACGCCATAGCCTATGATAAGGAAGGAAATAGCGTTGACTTAGGAACAAAGACCATAACCTGTGACAATTTGAATGCTTCGAAGCCCTTTGGTGCGATTGATTCTCCAACGCAAGGAGGAGAGGCTACAGGGGATTCTTTTGTCAACTTTGGTTGGGTCCTGACACCGCAGCCGAATTACCTCGAGGAGGATGGCTCGTCGATAACGGTCGCTATAGACGGAGTTGAGGCCGGACAGCCTGAGTATAATCAATACAGAAGTGATGTAGCAGGGCTTTTCCCAGAATATGCCAACAGTGAGGGAGCAGTAGGATATTACTACATTGATACGACAGCGTATGATAGCGGAGTGCATACGATTACCTGGACTGCAGAAGATAGTGCAGGAAATGCAGACGACATAGGGACAAGGTACTTCACGATCTTTAATACGGAAGCAGCAGGTAGGCTGACAGGGATAAAAAGCCATATTGTGAATCTGGGAACTACATTATCGCTTGAATTTGATTATAATTTAATCACAAACTTTGATCCTCTCAGAGTCCTTAGAAACTATAGACAAGACACAAAGCCGGAAATTAAAGCAGCAGACAATTTCGGAACCATCACAATCGAAATACGCGAAACGGAGCGAGTCAGAGTTGAGCTTGGTGAAGGTACTGACTACAAGGGTTTTCTCGTAGTAGGAGACAAACTCAGACCTCTTCCCATCGGATCAACCTTGAACAAAGAGAAAGGAACTTTCTCCTGGCATCCAGGTCCTGGGTTCATCGGAGAGTATAATTTTATTTTCCTCGTCCAAGATGAAACTGGATTGATGAAGAGAATAAGCGTAAGGATAAAGATTGTGCCGAAGTTCAGTAGTTACTGATTGATAGGAAGGCCTTAAAGGATAAAGGCGAAACCGAGGGTCGGCTCTCGAGATTATGATTCGAGAGCCGACCCTAATGGTTATATCGAAGGCTTGCTGACCGAGTAATAACTCAAACGGCTGCCAAATAGGGGGGAAAAACCAGAAAAGACCGATTTCACATCAATATTCCCCAGCTTTTCTTGAAGATCCAATTTCATCACTTTTTTCTTATTGTAAAAATATTACATTCAACGAATGAATGGGATTTTATAAATTTTGATGTTAAGACTTTACCCTGCTCTCCGTGGTGAATTTTCAGCATAAAATGCTGCTCTGGAGGCATGAAATCCAGTCCTTCACAATAAGCCTTTATATCCTCTGTTTCTATTCCTTTCTCTAATATTCCATACTTTTCCATAACCTCAATCGAGACTCGGGCCTGTTCATGCTCTTTTCCGGGTTCAGCCAGAACGACAAGTCCCTCCTTTTTTAGCGACCTAAAAAAATGAGCCATTGCCGATTCACGATTCGGAACATGATGAAAAGAATCGTAGCAAAGAATCGAGTCCAAGCAGGTATCTTTGATCGGTAAATTTTCAACATCAGCAACTATTAAATGGGGGCGAATATCACCCATCCTTTCTATTCCAATATCTATGTATGTTCGACAGATATCAACACCTATAGGTTCAAATCCCATTTTCAAAAGCCATTCGGTTGTCCAGGAATATCCTGAACCTACGTCTAAAACAGTTTGGTGTTCTTTTAGCTCCAAAAGAGGCAAAACCAGTGAAAATCTCTTAATTAAATTCTGAGTAAATTCTGGATCATCCTCATTAAAAGGAGAGGAGTAGCCGGGTTCGAAAAAATCTTCATCTGCTATTTTCTCTTTTATCGCTATCTCTGCTTTTTTGTAGTCCTGCGCCTCATCTGTAATTTTGTCCCTTTCCCTCCGGAAGGATTTAACTATTTTTACTAGTTTTTTATATAACTTCTTGGGCAAGCTTTCAGAAAATTCTGATAAAAACTTAACATCTTTTTCCCAGTCGCGAAGATGATCGGGTAATAATTCTGGAACAAAGTTTGAAACAGGATACCAATGTCCGCATTCGCCGCAAACCAATAATCCTTTTTTAATATCAACATTATCTACATCTTGCTTCCTGTCTGGTAAATAGAAGGGACTCGAATGTTTAGTCAGGATTTTGGTGAACGTTGTGTTTCTCCTGAAGTGAGGAATTGGGCCGATGACAGCACTAATATTATTTATTCTGTTAAGAACATCACTAGAATTTCTATTAATGATATCACTAGGATCATTTTTTTTATTTGTTATGTTAGAGGCTTCAACAGCATCATTTTTTTCATCTGTTATATCAGAGATTTCACTAGAATCATTATTTTCATTTATTCTATTAAAAACTTCACTGGAATCATTGTTAACTTCGGTGATTATTTCTTCTTGCTTTTTATTTGTTCCATTAAAGACTTCCCTAGAATCGCTGTTGTCTTCTGTGATTATTTCTTCGAGGGCGACACATGTTAGCTCTCCTCCACAATGCGGGCAAAAAATAAAATTCAGTAACGAATATCTCATATTATGTAGAGGTTTGATTCATCAAACCCACCTTTTTTTAATGAAAGGATTTGATCTATCAAACCCACGTTATTCGCATGTATTCGATTCATATTCTGTAGGGGCTTGATTCATCAAGCCTACCTTTTCTATTTGAAATTTATTTATAAAATAAACCTATATTTAGTCTGCGAAAGTATACCATAAATCCGTTTTTATCGTTTTTTTGCAATCGCCACAAGCGTGTCTCCTCTCAGACACGTCTTAGACCATTTATGTATTAATCTTTTCGTTTTTCTCAGGGGACCCGGCTCAGGGTAAATATTATTAGTTTCGCTTTGGCTTTTATCTTCAATATTCATTATATCTGCATATTCAAAAAGAGTGGTTTTTTCCATCATTTTCAATTCTTTTAATCTCTTATGCAAACTTCTAAATAAAAAATAGCCCGATCTTTTTTTATCGTGGGTATATTCCGGGTTGAACTGCAACAGATTACGGATACCCAACACACAAAATTCTGCTTTTTGAAGTATACGAAAAAGGGCTTTTTGGGTAAATACAGAAAAATGTTCTTCGGGCGACAAAACAGCCCAATTCATCCCTAAAAAAAGTCGGCTTAGACTTTTGTGATCAGGGGTGCATATTATGAGGGTTCCTTGTTTTTTTAAAATTCGATTTATTTCCTTTAATGTCTCTAAAGGATTCATCAAGTGTTCTACGGTTTCAATCAAAACAACAAGGTCAAATTTTTCTGCTGGTAAATACAGGTCTTCTAATTTTCCCTCCAGAACTTTCACTTTGACGATGTTTCGGGCATAGTCTGAAGCAATGGGTGAAATTTCTACGCCTTCTGCTTCCCACCCTATCTCTTCTGCTGCTTTCAGAAAGAAGCCAGCGCCACATCCAACATCAAGGAGTCTTTTCCCAGGAGTGTAATATTTGGTTATCAATTGAAGAAAAAGGAAGAAGTGGCTTCTGATAATCATAAGATCATATTGCTTTGATGTGGCCTTAAAAGCCGGCAAATATTCATCGAAGAAAAACGAACTCGTGTATCTTCTAAGAAGCTCTGATTCATGAATTCTTGGATTGGCATAAATTAGGCTGCATTTCCTGCATTTAACAAGGTTCATTTCAAATTTGGTGAGGAATTTTCTGTAGTCGTTATTCTGGCATAAGGGGCAATTTATGGATGTTGTTTTAGGTTTTCTTTTCATGCGAGAAAAAAACAATACGGCAGAAGAGCTTTTGCTTTAATGTCTCACAAATTACTTTTGTAGATTAATCTCTTTAACCAAATTTTAAATCTTAGGGGCAAAATCTTTTTTATGGATTGAAATCTATTCAAGTACCTTGTCGAGTTTCCGGGAAATTTATTTTTCTCTTTAATTTCTTTTTCAGAGAAGATCTCTGCGCCTTCAATTTTCATCAGTTCAGATTGCATCTCTAAATTGCGCAGCTTCTCCTTTAAAGGCAGCAAAAGAGTATCCCAGTAAAATTCCTTTTCCAGAATCTTGATATTTTTTTTGAAATTTTCTCTGAGTTTTTTATCTCCAACCGATAAAATTGCATTTTTGAGCTCTTCTCTGTCAGAGGGAGTGACTGTGATTCCGATTGAGTTTTTTTCTATGTAGCTTTCGAAAATGTCACGTTTAGAGCATAAAATCGGGAGGTTAAAATAAATATAATCAAGGATTCGGGTTCTAAAGGAAAATCTAGTCTCGAAATGTTCTATGTGAGTCGAGACTCCCACATCTGATTCGAGAAAATAATTGTGTCTTTCCTCGTAAGGAATCCAATTTTTGTTGAAAAAGATAGATTGATTCAATAGTTTTTTTCGGGATGCCAGTTTTTCAGCTTCATCGGCTTTGGGAAATTTCATGAGCAGGGGATTGGGGTGTTTTGTGGAAAGAAAAAAAAGTTTAATGCTGGGATTTATTTTAACGACCTCTTCCATAGCCTCGATAAGGATAAAGGGATCAAACCAATTTGAGATGACACCACCCCAGATTAGAATAACATCGGATTCCTTTATCCCCGGAATTACACCTCTAAGAACCTCCGCGTCCTTTTTCCTTTTTTCCTGCCTGATTCCGTAGGGGACAATTGTGAATATTTTCGAAAGCTCCTTGTCGAATTTCAACAGGTAAGGATTAATTTTATTGATCGAAGTTAGCATCCCGGAATAAAAATCTTTTTGTCTTTGGTTAGCACAGAGAAAATGATGAGAATTTAGTAATAGATTGGTAAGAACTCCAAGGTCCCTGTTGTGGATCAATTGGCGGTCTTCTAATTTAAACTCGTTTGAATCATAGACGAAAAGATTTTCTAGAACAAAAGGAATATAGAGGTCGGCAATGATGAATTTTCGAAGGTTAGCCAGGCGAGGAAATTTATGAAAGATGTAGCCGCTGAGGATAAAGATATCAAATTGAGAAGCAAAATCTATGAGTTTATTTTCCTTTTGCAGGGAGTATTTAAAAATATTTAATTCAGGATGATCTTTGATGTTGATCTTTGAAAAATCAGGGCAGGCCAGGCCAACTTCGAAATCTTCTTCCTTGGAGAGCGAACGAGCCATTTCCCATACTCGGATTCCAGGCCCCGCCATGTTCTTTCCGATTATGTCATCACTAAATAAAAGTATTTTTATTTTTCCCATCGCCTATATGGACAAATATAACTTAAATTCGAACCGTTTTCTAGTTAATTCAGGCAGATTGTTTGTAGGGGTTTGATTCATCAAACCCACCTTTTTACTAATACAAATAAATTGATGGATTTGATTCATATTGTGTAGGGGCTTGATGAATCAAGCCCCTACATCATTCTTTTTTGAACTTCCTGTCAATCAATAAATACTGAACTTGGGGAGAATTGTAATTCTTGACTTTATCTTTGTTTTCGCTCCATCCGCATCTTTCTTGATGAACACAAAATAATATTCGCCGATGAATCCAGCACCAGGCTGCCAGGAGAATGTTCCTTCTTCCGTGTTCAAGGTAGAACCGCTGGGAAGAGGTTTGAATGCCCCTCCCACTATCATATATCCCTCGTAATCAGCTCCTTCTCCAAGCTCAACCTGCACTCTCTCTACTTCTCTTATAGCTATGTTGGCGACACCGTAGTTGTCTACTTCTGTTACAACTGGCTCCACGTTTCTTCGATTTCCGCTCCTGACTCTGACAGATTTAAAGCTTGTGGGTAAGTTATCAACATATCTAAACGCTGGCGCAGTGCCTGGATCAACTCTATAACCTCCCATTCCTGCACTGAATGAGCCCATTACATCCACATTGACTATCGTAAAATATCTTGTTCCTATATCAGCAGAGTTTCCTCCGATGTCCTCAACATTCCAGGCTATGACATGCACTCCATTCCTATACTCTGTTGTGTCGAGGTAGAAAAAGCCTACTGCTCCATCACTGTTGGCATATCCTGGGAACAGATTCGCTACATCGCTTCTGTATTGATTATACGTAGGATGTCCTAAATCTTCTCCGTTTACATAGACAGTGATGGTTGATCCATCCGTTGGGATAGAATTCGGCTGCGGCGTCAAGGCCCAGCCAAAGTTGATAAAGGTACCTCCCGAGGCTTCTCCTCCTTCAGTTGGAGTATCGATCGTACCAAAGGGCTCTGAAGCACCCGAATTGTCACAGCTTATCGTCCTAGAACCCAGGTCTGCTTTATTCCCTTCCTTGTCATAGGCTACCGCATAAAGAGTGTAAGTTCCGTTTCCGTCATTGGGAAGATAGTTTGTCAGGAGCATGTAACCCCAACCTGCCTGGTAACTTAACGGATAATTAGGATACATTTCCGCTACATCCGGCCTTGCCCCTTCGACAAATCCAGCATCTCCGATATAAACCAAGCCATTTGCTGCTGTTGGCTCTCCTCCCTCTGGTTCTCTCCAGATCTCAACCTTGGTTACCTCTATGTCATCAAGCGCCCAGCCAGTCACTGGTAATGCTCCTGCAATCCCTTGGGTTCCCTCTTGGGGCGTCTCAACGGCTCCAAATGGCCCCTGCACGGAAACCGAACTGTAGATCTTCAAGTTCACTTTTACCCACTGAGGCGAATTTGATGCGTCGGGATCCTTTATCGTAATATTTCCTGTATAAGTCCCGACTGAAAGTCCTGATGTGTCTGGTGAAACCGTTATTATTCCGGATCCGGTTCCGCTTGTCGGCGAAACTTGTATCCAGCTCTCTGATACAGTTGCCGTCCAGTTGAGCGGCATGCCTCCTGTATTTTCTATCACTAACTTCTGATCGGATGTCGGACTTGTGCTGCTGGATGCTGCAAAGTCAATTTGATTTGTGCTCAGGACGATTTCTCCGGGTGAGGTCATATTATTCACTATCAAGGGAATCTCATATACTGCTGTCTGGCTTGCTTTATCATACATTTTTACTTTTATGGTGTGGGTACCTTCAGAATAAGCTGTCGTATCCCAGTTATAGGTATAAGCCGCTGTTAAATCTGTCGCTTTTAACTCTCCATCTATGTAGAATTCAACTTTGCTCACTCCTTCTGGCGAAGATGCCGCAGCCTGTATCTTTACCACTCCGCTTACCGTTGATCCGCTGGCGAGGTAAGCGATGGATACTGCAACTACTGTTGAGCCGCTCACTTCCTTGAACACACCAAAACTCAAAGGCCTGCCTCCGAGCTCTGCCAGCTCCTTAAACCCATATCCGAGAGATTTTACCATGCCCTCAGGCGCAGCTGATGCCTGCTCAAGCATAGCTACAACAACCTTGTTGTCTGAAAATCTTAATCCGTCAAAGATAATGCTTCCGTTGGAAAGCACATCCAGATGATAAATCTCTATATTCTCATCTAATAGATTGGTTTCCTCTCCGGTCGATATGTCATACAGTACTAACTTATTCAATCCATCCTTACTGCCTGCAATTACTATTTTATCCTGCCAGACTCTCATCAATGTTGGTCGATCCAAAAGTACAGTCTGTGGTTCGATTATCTCCGGTGTCGGATAGAGTCTCATTACCGTCCTGTATGTTTCCCACCATGATGCCATTAGACCATATACATTGCCAAAAACATCCTCCTCACTATAGAGCATAGCCCCTCCGTGCCAGAGGTAAAATCCACGGCAGTATTCATCTGAATGTCCCTCTATTATCTGCCACACATCATATTCCGGATCATAACCCTGATCGCTAACTCCTATGTAGGGCGTCTTTTCACCTTCTTCAGGCATATGCGATAAACCCTCGGGCAATCTGTAGACACTATGATGCCAGTCAGAGAACCTCATCCCTGCATAAATCATGTTGTCTGGAAATTCTGCAATCCATCCTATTTCTGATGGTTCCGCGATATTAGCCAGCGATCCATCCGGGTTCAGTTTTCTAAGCCATCTCATTTGGGTCGTTTCTGTCTCGCCTCCCATTATAACTGTCCCATCATCTCTTATATGCCAGTGCCATATATTCATGTTCTCATGGATTAAATCCTCAATATCTCCTTCAGGCGTGTATTTCCTTAAAACCAGATTCCAGTATTCATCTCTTGCCAGATAATAGGTGTTGCCCTGTCCGTCAAACTGGATGTTTGAACTGGCAGTATGTTCGTTCCATTCCATATGGGACAGGGTTTTATCGATTCCAGTAACCTCATTCGTCTCAGGATTAACCTTTACCAGTATGTAGCTGTGCTGATCTCTCAATGCCTGATGACCCCAGAAGAAAATATACAGATTCCCCGCCGCGTCAAATTGAAATTGACCCACTTCTGGATCTGTACTGATGACCAGGCTGGGAGGATTTCCCTCAAGATCTATTTTTCTCAGCTTATTTTCAGTATTAATGTAGACAACTACTGCTCCACTCAAATCCGCAGAAAATACACTGTAGGAGTTATCGACGAACACCGTTACGGTTGCCCAGGTACTCTGACCGAGCGTATCATGAGCTACTACTTTCAGTTCTTTCTGCCCATCAGCCACTGTTGTTGTATCCCAGGTGTAGCTATATTCATAAGAAGTAGAAGTTGGAGAGAGTGTGACAGAATCTATCAGAGTCTTATCTACATAAAATTCAACCATGTCAATACCTTTTGTATCCGATGCCTCAGCCCTGACAATCACTGTTCCTCTAATCACTGCATCATCATTTATATTTGTTATCGATACTGTCGGGGCTGCATCTCCTACGTTATTCACTACCACCGATATCGATGTTTCTGTGGTCTTCAGGTCTGTGTTGTAGGCAACTGCTTTTATTTCATGCGATCCGTTTGTGTCTGTTTTTGTATCCCACTCGTATACATAAGGTGACTCTGTACGGCTCGCCTCGAGAACATCGTCTATGTAAAATTCAACTCTGTTGATGCCGAATTCACTCTCAGCAGTGGCCATAATCAAGACTGAACCATTGACTGATGAATTATCTAATGGTTCCGTTATTTCAACGGTAGGCGTTCCTATTACTCTGAATACTACTATTCTCTGGTTACTGTGGTCTGCAACATAAGCATTACCGGAAGAATCTACTGCGATATCGCACGGCCAGTCAAAATTAGTATCTCCGCTTCCATAGCTTCCCCATTTTGTTATAAACGTACCATCTGCTGAAAACTTCTGAACTCTATTATTACACCCATCGGCTGTGTAAACATTACCTTCACTATCAAGCTCAATTCCGTTAAGACATCTGAACTCACTATCGCCGTATCCATGATTACCCCATTTTCTTATAAACGTCCCTTCTGAGTTTAAGACTTGAATGCGATTGTTCCAGTTTTCAGCAATGTACATATTGTTGTCATCATCTAAAACGATATCTATTGGATATTGAAATTGTCCATCACTATGTCCCCGGCTTCCAAATTTGGTTATATATCCTCCATCAGAATCAAATTTTACTATCTTATGATTCTCAGAATCACAGACATAGACATTATTGTCAGCATCAACATCCAAGCCTCCCGGACGATTAAACTGATCATCTCCGCTTCCTTGACTTCCCCATTTAGTGAGGTAACTTCCATGCGGGTCAAATTTTATAATTGTATGAGTTTCTTGATTGGAGACGTAAATATTCCCATCATCATCAACAGCTATACGCATATCACATGTTAGCTGGTAATTATTGTCGCTTCCTTCATTATCAATCAGGAAGAGAAAACCTCCAGTTGAGGTGAATTTCGCTATTCTATTACAGAATGTAACATAGATATGTCCATATTGATCTATGGCAATTCCTCTGGGATGGCCCCAATCCCAAGTGTTAAATTTGCTAATAAACTCGTATGCTTCTTGATTAGCTATTGCGACTATAATGCTGGCCGTAGTGTTCTGTCCGATTCCGTCATAGGCAACTGCTTTTACCTCTGTCTCGCCGTCTCCTACCGTCGTTGTATCCCAGCTATATACATAGGGAGCTTCCGTATCAGTGCTCACCAGAGCGTCAGCAATGTAGAACTGAACCTTATCGATCGCAATATCATCTGCTGCATCTGCTTCGATATCCACCCATTTTCTTACAATTTCTCCATCCTGCGGGCTCGTTATGGACACTGTAGGTGCCTCATTTCCGCTGTTGTTCACGACAACTGATATTTCATCAGATTCTGTGGTTATGTTTTGGATATTATAGGCAATTGCCTTTATGGTGTAAGTTCCCTCTGATTCTGCTGATGTATCCCAGGAGTATTCATAAGAATTAGTCGTGTCCTCGCCGACCAGAGCTCCATTTATATAGAATTCAACCTTGCTGATTTCGATAGCGCTGCTGGCAGTGACTTGAATCGTGACCGGTTCAGTTAGCACCGAATTATCAGCAGGATTCGTTATTTCGACTGCAGGCAGCCATGTTGATTTGACTATAGTCACTCTGCTGTTGCAATTATCGGTCACGTAAACATTAAAGTCAGGATCGACCGCAATAC
>Ga0209979_1000885_pt1 | contig 36189 bp, 33 predicted proteins | sample AnhtaG_FD_183114 | JGI IMG/M metagenome (GOLD analysis project Ga0209979, IMG submission 183114) | Deep subsurface microbial communities from Anholt, Denmark to uncover new lineages of life (NeLLi) - Anholt_01485 metaG (SPAdes) (version 2) | ecosystem: Environmental > Aquatic > Marine > Oceanic...
CCTGTCCGAAGGTGGGAATGGAAAAGCGGCCCGGATGGACCGCTTGGTTTTCGTAACCGATCGCGGCTCAGAGGAGCTCGAGGGCGTCCTCCAGCGCGCCGTCCACGAGGTGGGTGTAAACTTGGGTGGTCGACAGATCCCGATGGCCGAGGGCTCGTTGGACCACCAAAATGTCCCCGGTCCGGCTGTAGAGGTGGGTGGCGAAGGTGTGCCGGAGCGCGTGCGGGCTGAGTTTCTTGTCGATGCCCGCAGCTTTGAGCCAGTACTCCAGCCGCCGGGGAACCTGGCGCTCGCCGAGGCGTTCATCGCGGTTGGAGAGGAACAGGGCTCGGCACTCCCCATTACCCCGGCGTCGGCGCTCGGCCAGGTAAGTCCGGAGGAGGGAGCGCAACTTGGACTTTAGGAATTTTACCTGGTGGACACCGCCCTTGGTACGTACCCGAAGGTGCCTGGCGTCGAGGTCCACATCTTCAATGTCCAGATCGACCAGCTCCTGCAGCCGGATACCGGTGCCCAGAAAAAGCTCGATAATGACCCGGTCCCGGTGCACGATCGCAGAGGATCGACCACGAAGTTCCCTGAGCAATCGGCGCTTCTCGGCCTCAGTTAGGAACCGGGGCGGGGTGCGAGGAAGTCGGTGCAGCGCCAGCGACGCGGCCGGGTTCTCTCGGACGACCCTGGTCTGCTCGGCCCAAGTGAAGAACGACCGGAGAACCGCCCGGAACCGGTGCAGGGAGGCTTTCGACCGGAGCTGCCCCCTGGCTGACTGTGTCACCTCGGGCGAGGCCAGAACATCATCCAGCATAGCGCTGCTCACACCGTCTGGACCGATTCCCGGATACCGTCGCTGGAACACCCGGGCCAGGCACGAGAGGTCACGCAGGTACGCACTCACAGTATGCGGAGAGCGCCCCTCCGCTTCCAGCCTGCGGCCGAAGGATCGAATAGCCCGGTCAAAAGAATCAGGCGTTGGTATCAACCGTACCGCACCAGCAGCGGCATTAGTCATCGCCCTCTCCCCCCTTCTGACTCCGGCCCATGGGTGTGTCCTTGGGCAGGGGCAGCTTGTCGATGCGGTCGGTCTCCTTAGCCCAGATCAGGAACATTCTGAACACCCGCCTGGTCTTTTCCACGGTGGGCTTGGCGCGCTTCTTGCCATTGGGCAGTTTCAGGAGCGCATCCGATTTGAAGAACTTGCCCACGTGCGGGGTGAGGATAGCGGACAGCTTCCGCTTGGCCCCGAAGAAGGCCTCGATCTGCCCGAAATCCTTCCCGTAGGTGTAGAGCGTTCGCTCCTTTTTCCCCTGGGAGCGCAGATGTTCCAGGTAGGCCTGAGCGGCATCGTGCAGTGTTTCACTCATGGCGTTTTCTCCTTTCGTTCATCGAGTTCAGGTCCTCCGGTCGCAGCTCTGCGCCGGTTGTCCTTCTTGCTCCGAGTGCTCTCGGAATCGAAAAAGCTCATCTGGTACTTCAAGACAAGCCCTCCAATGCATTGCGGTACAATATATTACACACACCCAGACATTGGCATCGGAGGCACCGAAAGTCAAGGCATTCCGTGCACATTCCACGAGAAAGAAGAGGCCCCAGAAGAACTGGCTGGCCTCACCGGACCCAGCAAACCGCAGCAAATGCTTGAGAACCAGCGCATATCGAGTCGAGGCGTATTGAAATGAGAAGAGGTAAAGGGCGGAAAAAGCTCTCTATGTGGAGCGCGCTGCCACCCTACTTGGGTGGGAAGCGGCGTCTTTGCCCGCTGATCTTCAGGGAATTAGACCGTATCCTGCCAAGGCGGATGTGGCCGAGCCTGACGTTCCTGGACGGATTCCTGGGCGGCGGGTCGGTCAGCCTCTATGCCAAGGCCCAGGGCTTCCGCGTTGTGGCCACGGACATTGCCGAGCGAGCGATCGTGGTCGGCCAGGCACTGATCGAGAACAGTCGTGTCCGGCTCACCCGTGAGGACATTCTGCGCGTCGCGGCCGAGAGTGACGATCCGGCGGGCCGGGTTGAGCAAAACTACGTTCCGAACGTATTCACGCGCGCACAGGCACGTCTTCTGGATCGTATCCTGACCATGGCCGGGGAAGCCCCAGACGCGGCCAAGGGCGGTCTCCTGCATCTGCTCGCGATCCGTGTGGCCCTCCTGGCCCATCCTATGTCCTCGGTACGCGCCGGCACGATCCACCGTGTATCCAGCGGTGAGTTCGAGGCAATCACCCCGAGCTGCCTGCATCAGTATATCGATGGACTCCGTCTCGGTCGTCCTGATCGATTGTGGCGGCTGGCCCAACAGATCAACGGTGGCATCTTTCAGGGAGAGGCGAAGGTCCTGAAAGCCGACATCGTCGAGACACTGCCGACGATCGAGGCTGACATTGCTTACTTCGATCCTCCATATCCAGGGGTCGCCTCCTACGAGAGAGAATACAGGATCATCGACGAAATCCTGGAAGGCTCATCTCTTCCGATGAGTCCGTTCAGTGCCAAGGGTGGTGCCTCCATGCTCAATCTCCTCTTCGATCACGCCGGGCACATCCCGGTATGGATTCTGAGCCTCGGAAACGCCGAGGTGACGCTTGAGGAGCTGGAGCAGCAGATGAGTCGGCAGGGACGGGAGGTTCGAGCCACCGCAATCCGGTACATGCACAAATCCTCCCAGGCGAGTGAAGAGAAAAGGCGGCAGAACCGGGAGTTCATCCTTACCGGTTGGGACCCTGAGGCACCGCTCTTACGGCAACTATTAGTTCACAGAATCAAGATCGGGCACGTCGCCCCGGGTGAACCGGCTGAGGCGGTGGCCGGGTCAAGAAAGAGGCCACAGCAGGAGGGATGAGATTTGTCTAAAGGCAGAAAGGTCACCACAGCACCCACGAACCGTAAGGGAACACGGATCGGTCCGCAGATGATTCCGTTAAGTGACCTCGTGGCACACCCTCTCAATGCAAACAAGATGTCCGATGAGATGCGGGCGAAATTGAAGGCACACCTCAAACGGACGGGTCGCTATCCATATCTCATTGTTCGCCCCCAGCCTGGTCAGCCGGACAGGTACCAGGTGCTGGACGGCCACCATCGCATTGCAGTCCTCCGGGAGTTGGGACATGTCGATGCCCTCTGTGATATCTGGGAGGTCGATGACCGGGAAGCGAATTTGCTACTGGCCACATTGAACCGTCTTGAGGGACAGGATGTTCCGATCCGCCGTGCACATCTTGTCCATGAATTGCTTGGTGTAATGAGCCTGAGTGATTTGGCGGGGCTGTTACCTGAGACAGATGGACAGTTGGAGGAACTGCACGCGCTTCTGGAGTTCCCGGCGGATGAGGTAGCTACCCTGTTGGATGAGCAGGCTGAAGAGGAGGAGAAGGTGTTGCCGCGTGTTATGTCGTTCGTGGTGACTCCGGATCAAGAACGACTAATCGAACAGGCCGTGGAGTTGGCCAGTGACGGAACACCAGGCCGGGATCGTAAGGCTCGAGGTCTCGCCAACCTCGCTCAGCACTTCATGAAGGATCGCCATGGGAAAACAACATAGCAAGATTCGTGAGGAAGCACGACGAATGTTTCTCACCGGAGAAACAGACACCAATGCCGAGATCGCCCGTCGGCTTGGTGTTAAACCTCACACTATCGGCAAGTGGCGCCGGGACGAAGACTGGGATGATTTGAGAATGAAAATCGACCGACGAGCTGCAGAGATGTTCGTCGAGAAGATTGCCAGCGATCGCGTCACTTTAAACGTCCGTCACTACCGCATGTGGGAACTTCTGTTGGCTAAGCTGGCCGAGGATCTGAAAAGCCGACAGGTGACCGATATCCGGGAGCTGGAACGCATCGCGGGCATCCTGGAACGATCGCAAAAGGGGCAACGTCTCGCGAAAGGCTTGTCGAGCACTGGGGAGACCGAAGAGGCCATCCGTGCCCAATCTCAAGCTGAAATCCGGCGTGTGATCGATACGTTCATCGACGCGGTCAAGGAGTATGTCACAGATGAAGAGACCCGGGACTGTATCCGTCGCCACATTCTCGCAGCACTACCTGAAGAGAAGGGCACCGGAACTGGCGACCCCGGCGACGCGGGCCGTCAGTGATCCGCTGGCGGAGTGGGCCGTCGCACGTATCCGCTTGGAAGGCCGACCGTTCCGGTTCGAGGGGCACGAGTACCTCCGGGCTATCTATGACGACACCTTCCCGCACGTGGTCTTGAGCAAGGCGGCGCAGATCGGGGGCACAACCTGGGCCATCCTTAGAAGTCTCCATGCATGTCTTACAGGACTCAACGTCGTTTACTTTTTCCCCACCCGGACCGATGTGATTGAATTCTCAAAATCGCGGGTGAGTCCGCTTCTTGCAGACAATCCTCTCCTCTCTCGGATGATGACTGACACCGATACGGCTGGTTTGAAAAGGATCGGGGATGCGTATTTGTACCTCCGAGGCATGCAGTCGACGGTCGGTATGAAATCAGTGCCTGCGGACATGATCGTCTTTGATGAGTTGGATGAGACCTCTCCGGCGGCCAAGGTGATGGCTAAAGAACGTCTCGCTCATTCGGACTACAAACGCATTGTTGAACTCTCGAATCCGTCTCTACCTGATTATGGAATCGACGAGCAGTATCAGAAATCAGACCAGCGGCACTGGACGCTGCGTTGTCCTGGTTGTGGGCACTGGTCAGCCCCGGAGAAGGAATTCCCGGCGAAATTGGGCGAGGAGGTCAAGATCATCCGCCCTCGGCGAGACGGTACGTGCTTCCTCGCGTGCACAAAATGCGGTGGAGAACTGGATATCATAGCTGGTGAATGGGTCGCTGATTTCCCAGGTCGGTCCCTCCATGGATACCGAATCTCGCAGCTTTTCTCATCGAAGGTCGATCCAGGTGAGATCCTTACGGAATATCGCACGACCCGGTTCCCCGACCGGTTCTACAATCTCAAGATTGGTATTCCCTGGGCTGATCTTGAGAGGCGTCTGGACATCATGTCTGTACTCTCCCTGTGCACCGACACGCCGATAGCGGAACGTTGCGACCGCTGCACCTGTGTCATGGGTGTTGACACTGGCAAAAACCTGCACGTGGTGATCCTGCGGGATGGTGAGGGCAATGATGGCGAGAAGCGCCATTTGATCCATCTGGCTGTTTGTCAAGACTTCTCAGATCTCGACCGGATCATGGAGCAGTTTCACATTTGGCGATGCGTGATCGATGGCCTTCCTGAGACTCATGCCACACGTGACTTCGCCCGCCGGCATCCTGGCCGAGTCTTCCTCTGCTTCTTTAACGAACATCAACGGGGGAGACCCAAGTGGGATCGGGAATCCTTCACGGTCCAGGTGAATCGCACTGAGGCGCTGGATGCTTCGAGAGCCGCGATCCGTCAGAGACAGGTGACCTTGCCACGGCGTCAACCCATTATCGAGGAGTTCGCTCACCACATGTCCGCGGATGCGAAGATATTGGAGGAGAACGAGGAGACCGGAGCCAAAAAGTTTAAGTATGTCCGCACAGGAGAAGACCATCTTAGCCTGGCGTTCACGTATGCCTGGTTGGCCACATCTGATCAGCGACGGAGAGCAGGCGTCTGGGGGCGGGCATGATGCTCGCACGTTCAACAGACAAGCTTTTGCACGCCATCGCTGCGTGGATTGGAACTGCAGTTTAAGGGCGGCCTGACGATGAATGAGAATCCACCGCTCTTCACTGATGAGCGGAAAGCGTAGATAGAAGCCACCGGGCGGTTGAAGGCCATAAGGTAGGGCATAGCCCCATTCGCTGGGCTCCATTTTGCGGTATCGCCTCCTGCGAAGAGTGCGATTCTACGGCATTGGTTATTTTGAAAGCATGGTTCTTGCGGCATGGGCCTTTCAGAGAGTGCTGGTTTTGCGGCATCGAAATCGCCTTAAGACGGCAAAACGGTAGTGGGACTGGCAGAGGTCAGATTCGCTAACTCCTTATATTTCGACATGGCGCCTATGAATCGACGCGCTTCTAAAGCCCTCAGAGTGAAGGAATAACCCTAAATGCTGCCCCCATGATGCCATCAAGGCGTGAACTTCGCCCTTCGTACCGATGACGACGTGTTTGTGTATGACCTGCTAAAACTAACGGTGAACCGACCGGGTATCGGACATTATGCTGGTGGGCTCATGCCGATAGTGGAGGCAGGGAGTGCACGGTTAGCGACAAGCTTCGTGACCATCCTTGTTCTCGGATTAACTCGATAAGTTCTTGTGCCCGCGATTCAGGGCGGAAATGGGGGGTTGCTTATGAGGCGGGCGTCAGGCTGGGCTGCCACCAGATAAGGCACTCTGCCGCGACCGAGTACCTGCGTTGCGGCGGCCCCCTGGCGGTGCTGTCGAAGATACTCGGCCACAGCCAGATCGGCACGACCATGATCTACGCCCACCTGTCGATCGACGACGCGGTGAAGTCCTACGAGAGGTTCGCCCCGGCGAGCAGCTGGCGGGCCTGAATTCTAAAGGTCGCTCCTATACTTCTTTAGGCCGTCTTGGCAGCCGAACGCCTGCTGTCGCGATCTTAAAAGTGATTGACACCGACGGCACCAGACGCTATCGTCCCTTGACGCCAAACGCCCGGCAAAGACGGGCCGGCGAACGGGCTTCTGCAAAGGATGGACGGTCGGAGGATAGGATGTATTGGCAGTCTCTTTGGAATCTGCTTCCGGGCTGGCTTCTGGGCCTGCTCACTGGTCTGTTGACCATAGGTATCGCGGACCAGTGGCGGTCCTCCCGCAGGCGCAAGATGTTCAAGACCGCGATTCGCGGCGAACTCGATTTCTCCCTTGAGCACCTTGTTTGGGTCGTCTGGAATCTCTTGGTGCACTATGGCGATTTCGACGATCATACCGTCAAGTGGCTATGGCCGCTGATAACGAAGTATGGTGTCGAACGTACGCGACGGACCTCCGTGTCCGCCTTTCCGACGGAGCCGGGCGCGTGGGACAAGGTAGAGCAGTATATGGATTCGTTTGTCAACAATCCGGGCGAGAGGCAGCAGGTGATGTCACGCATGCGGGAGAAGTACGAGTACGCGCGGACGTCGCCGAGTCTTCGCAAGCAAAATCTGGCAGTCCTTGCGGGCAGCGCAGAGGCCATCCGAATTATGGACACGCCCCTGCAGAAGAAGCTGCTCGGCATCATGAGGCACATGGCCTATTACAACGAGCTGGTGGACGAGTCCAGGTTCTATTTCAGGGCCACGCTGTCGAGCGACTTATCGGAGGAGAACAGACTAATCGTGGAAGGCAACCTTGTCGGGACCTACAAGACCGTCCTCGGGCAGGTGAAGATACTACTCTTTAAAATGGACGAACTTGTCAGGGACGACAGTCTTTGGTGAGAGATCGATGAAGGCAAAAGGCGGAGTTATGCCGAAGAAGATAAGCATCAAGAAGGCGGCCCAGAGGTTTAGGGCGCGCGCCGATGGGATCACCGGTTTTCTGCTAACGGTCGGACAAGGTCAGAGCAAAGAGCACGTCTCATGGCTATACGATTACGCAATCATCCGAATGTACCGAGAGTTTGAGCAACTCATGCTTGACTCGATAGTGGGAGCCATAAACAACGACACCAGCACTCTGGCCGACACGACAGGCTTCTCTTTCCCGAAGCACCTCACCACTCAAGTGTGCGTGTATCTGATACTGGGCAAAGGTTACTTCGATTTCAAGGGAAGAGACGACCTTGTCCAAACCCTCAAGAAGTACGTGCCCGAAGACCACTACCTGGTAACCATCATCAAGAAGGAGAAGTACAAAGCGCCGTTGGAGAGACTGTCGGCCCTGAGAAACTACGCTGCTCATGGGAGCGATGCGTCCAAGAGAACTGCCTTGGCCACCGTAGGACAGAAGAAGATCAGCTCCTGCGGAAGCTGGCTCAAGTGTCAGGACAGGTTCGAAAGGATCAAGGATGGGTTGAACAGCCTGGCATTTGAGATTGAGTCCGCTGCTCCTTACTGAGGCGAAGAGGATGGGGATACTCACATGATCAAACAACTCGGAATCTGGTTGGTGGTCACACTCGCCGCGGCCTGTCCCTGCGTGGCCACGGTCAACATCGTTGTCAGCACCTACGACGGTTTGGTCGTCGCCGCCGACAGCCGCGTGACGCTGTCGGACAGCAAGAAGACACGGATTGCGTCGGACTTCGGCCAAAAGGTAAAACGTGTTGGTAGTCATGTTGCAGTTACGTTTTCCGGAGCCGCTCATTTGTTCGATACCGACACGAATCTACGGAGCATCGGCAGCATTGTAGATGAGTACAAAAACAGTCATGGAATTACGGATACAACAAGGACATTCCCGTGGTCCGTCACAGTCGGATTAGACACTTTACTCAGGTCACGTTACAACGAAAACCAACTTTTGAATTACAAACGTGGGCTATTGCGATTCACGGTGTGTGGTTATGACAGTATGGGTGAACGTAACATTTACAAGCTTGGTTATCCTGATCGTCGCGAAGTAGACTCAGGAGAATATCAGAATTTTGGAATCTTCGATACATCACTATCACCAGACGGTGTCGGCGCAGTTCCGGGTGGCCAAACAGATGCGTGGACTCGTCTCGTTAAAGGCTACAATCCAAAGTTGTCGAAGCATAATTGGTTCAGAGAGGTTGAGATAATCACTGTAGACAGTCTCGATTCCACAATCGTTGACACAACCACCGAAACAGAGAAACTTAACTTACGTGACCTTCGCTACGACATCCGCTACGATTTGATGACACTTCAGGATGCGATTGACTTCGCAGTATTCATCGTGCGAGCGACAATCGAGGCTCAACGATTCAATCAGGCTTCGGTACAGGGTGTCGGCGGGGCGATTGACGTCGCGGTGATCACGGCGGACGGATTCCAATGGGTACAACGGAAAAAGCTGCACGGTGAGGGTTCACAGTAAAGCAGAGAGACTCCTCCAAAAGCCGCTTTCTCGGCCATAGGCGCACGCGGATCGGGCGGCGGGCACGGAGGGACGGCAGGGGCGGAACTTCAAACGGCGCTGGGATTTCTCTTGATTTTAGTTTTCAGGTGTTATAACGTATACAATATTGACTGTTGATCTTGGTGCATTATGCCCACTACGCGGAGGAAGAGTCGATGGCACTTGAAGAGAGATATTATCCAATGCTGGTGAAAGAGGTTCGCAATCAACTCGGCCTCAGTCAGGAAGACCTTGCACGTGAATTGGGCGTCAGCTTCGCGACCGTAAATCGATGGGAAAACGGCCAAGCCAAACCATCGAAGCTGGCGAAGGCCCAACTTGACGCCTTCTGCGCCAAGAGGATCAAGCAAGGCAGCCTGAAGCTGCCTTGAGGGGCCAATTTGTGAGGAATAGATATCAGCAGAAGATGCAGAGAGAGAACGAGGAGTATCCGTGAATAACTTCGGCGAAAAAGTCAGCTTCATATGGTCAGTAGCGGAACTGCTGCGTGGGCCGTATCGGCCGAACCAGTATAAAGATATCATGCTCCCATTGACCGTTCTGCGCCGCCTGGATTGCGTCCTGGAACCCTCCAAGGACAAGGTGTTGGCAAAACTTAAGAGCTCGAAAGGCGGCAAAGTTAAGAACCTGGAGCCAATCCTAAACAAGGTGTCTGGGCAGGCCTTTCATAATACAAGCCGTTTTACCTTCGAGAAGCTCAAAGGCGACCCAAACAACATTGCCGCAAACCTGACTCACTTTATCAAGGGCTTCTCCACACGAGCCCGCGAGATAATCGAGCACTTCGGGTTTGAGGAGCACATTGCCAAGCTGGACAAGGCCGACCGCCTGTATCTGGTGGTCTCCAGATTCTGCGACATTGACCTCCATCCGGACAAGGTATCCAATGTTGAAATGGGTTATATCTTCGAGGAGCTGATTCGGCGCTTCAACGAGGCCAGCAACGAAGAGGCAGGCGACCATTTCACACCTCGTGAAGTCATTCGCCTCATGGTGGACCTCATCTTCCTCCCGGACAGCGACGTTCTTACTACAAAGGGCATCGTCAAAACTCTCTTCGATCCGGCTTGCGGAACCGGCGGCATGCTCTCGGTCGCAGAGGACTATGTCCGCGAACTTAACCCGGATGCCCGCCTCGAAGTTTTCGGTCAGGATTACAATGATCAGTCTTATGCCATCTGCGGATCGGACATGATGATCAAGGACCAGGACATCAACCACATCCGGTTCGGCGACAGCTTCACAAATGACCACATGGCCGGTAGGAAGTTCGACTACATGCTGGCCAATCCGCCATTCGGCGTGGAGTGGAAGCCTGAGGCCGACTTTATCAAGCGCGAGCACGAGGAGCAAGGCTTCGGTGGGCGTTTCGGGGCGGGTCTGCCACGTATTAACGACGGCTCGCTTCTTTTCTTGCAGCACATGATCAGCAAAATGAAAGACCAGAAGGAGGGCGGCACGCGCCTGGCCATCGTCTTCAACGGCTCGCCACTTTTCACCGGCTCGGCAGGATCGGGCGAGAGCGAAATCCGCCGTTGGATCATCGAGAACGACTGGCTGGAGGCCATCGTAGCTATGCCGGATCAGCTCTTCTACAACACCGGCATCTTCACTTACCTCTGGATCGTCACCAACCGTAAGGCAAAGCATCGCCGGCGCAAGATCCAACTGATCGACGGCACCACCTTCTTCAAGAAGATGCGCAAGAGCCTGGGGAATAAACGCCACGAGGTCTGCAAAGAACAGCGAGACGAGATCACCCGACTTTACGGTGACTTCACTGACAAGGAGCACGTCCGCATCTTTGATAATGATGACTTTGGCTACAGGCGCATCACGGTAGAACGTCCTTTGCGGCTCAATTTCGCTGTGACGGAGGAACGCCTTACACGTGTCAAGGAAGCCAAGCCGTTCATCAACCTTGCCACCAGCAAGAAACGCAAGGATACCAAGGCAGCCCAGGCTGAGATCGAGGAGGGCTTGAAACTCCAGAAGTCCATCCTCTCGGTGCTCCACGGTCTCACTCCTAAGGGCGTGGTGAAGAACCGCGACGAATTCGCGGCCATGATGAAGGCGTTGTTCAAGGATGCGGAGATCAATGTTCCGGCGTCTCTCTTCAAAGTAATTCTTATGTCCCTGGCCGAACGCGACGAGACGGCGGATGTCTGCACGGATTCGAAGGGTAACCCGGAGCCTGATCCAGAATTGCGCGACTACGAGAACGTCCCACTCAAGGAGGACGTAGACGAGTACATGAAGCGCGAGGTCCTCCCTCACGTGCCCGACGCCTGGGTTGACGAGTCCAAAACCAAAATCGGCTACGAGATCAACTTCAATCGCTACTTTTACAAGTACACGCCTCCGCGTCAGCTGAACGAGATCGAGACTGACCTTAAGCAGATCGAAAAGGAGACCGCTGACATGCTCACAGAGGTGACGGAATGAGTTGGCGACCATTTCCAGAATACAAACCGTCCGGGTTTGAGTGGCTGAACGCAATACCAGCTAATTGGAGCACCTACCGCCTGAAGTACTGTGCTGATCTCATCAACCAAAAAGTCGATGGAAGCGAATCCGAATTACCCTACACGGGGCTGGAACACATCGAGTCCTGGACAGGCAAACGAATCAGCTCACACGGTGAATCATCAAGTGATGGACAGGCAAGTCGCTATGTGCGAGGAGACGTTCTTTTCGGAAAGCTCAGGCCATACCTTGCAAAAGTCCTTCGTTCTGATGAAGAAGGTATTTGTACTGGTGAACTACTGGTTCTTCGACCTCGCCTCGTACTTCAGAGCTACTTGTTCAACTACATGTTGGCTCGAGACTTCATCTCGATTGTCGATTCGTCCACCTATGGCGCGAAGATGCCGAGGGCAAACTGGGAGTTCATCGGTAACTTGCCGATGCTTGTTCCCCCTAAAGACGAGCAGCGTGCCATTGCCGCGTTCCTCGACCGAGAGACAGCGCGAATAGATACGCTTATCGAGAAGAAGGAACGGCAGATTGATCTTCTCCAGGAGAAGCGTGCCGCGCTCATCAGTCACGCCGTCACCAAAGGTCTCGATCCCAACGTGAAGATGAAGGACTCGGGCATCGAGTGGCTGGGCGAGATTCCAACAAACTGGAGCACGCATCGCCTAAAATACTGTGCAACGCTCATCAACCAGAAGGTCGATGCAAGCGAGTCGGAATTGCCTTATACGGGGTTGGAACATATCGAGTCCTGGACAGGTAAGCGCATCGCCGGAGACGGTGAACCATCGAGTGATGGTCAGGCAAATCGATATGAGCGAGGAGACGTTCTTTTCGGAAAGCTGAGACCATATCTAGCGAAAGTTCAGCAAGCTGATGAAGAAGGTATTTGTACGGGCGAATTGCTGGTTCTCCGGCCTAAATTCGTGATGCAGAACTACTTGTTCAACTACATGCTCTCGCGAGATTTCGTATCGATTGTCGATTCATCCACCTATGGCGCAAAAATGCCAAGAGCAAACTGGGAGTTCATCGGCAATTTACCGACGCTTGTTCCACCTGAAGACGAGCAGCTCGCCATTGCCGCATTCCTCGACCGCGAAACAGCGCGGATCGATATGCTGATCGGAAAGGTCCAGAAATCCATCAACCTGCTCCGCGAATACCGGACGGCGCTCATTTCGGCGGCGGTGACAGGGAAGATAGACGTAAGAGGAGTGTGAACATGTTATTTGACATTGACCACAATGAGAAGACAGAGATACCACGCCGATCATTTTACGACCGTTGGAGGCCAGAATTGAGAGATGAGGACCACCAGGCAATCATGGACGCCCTGCATAAGATGATGGACAAAGCGGTTGAGCAAGGGAACTCACGTGGGAATGGTGGCATTTTCAATTCCAGTTATGTGCCGGGTGCGGAGTGGGCTAAGACCCCTTACCTACCTATTTGGGAGGCCTGTGGTCGTAACGAAGAGACAGCCAAACTGTTCTACGGTTTGCTTGTTTGGGAAGCGGTGATGAGTCACGACGCCGAATGGTACTATCACCGCCAGGAATCAACCCGTGACAAACCAATTGGTTTGACGTATTTTCAGCAGCGGTAATGGGAAAGATTGACGTGCTGGAGGAAGTGGTATGATTCGTGTCAATGTCAAGCCCGAATTGCTGCGCTGGGCATGCGAACGTTCCAGGCAAACAACGAGTAGCTTGGCTCGGAAGTTTCCTAAACTCGAACTCTGGGAGCGCGGTGAGGCAAATCCGACTCTCAAACAACTCGAAAGCTTTGCCAAGGCCACTCGTTTGCCTGTCGGTTACCTGTTTCTCCCGGAACCGCCAGTCGAGACCGTCCCTATTCCTGACTTCCGTACCATCGGCAACGAGTATCGTGGCCACCCCAGCCCGAATCTGCTTGACACGATTTACATCTGCCAACAACGTCAGGAGTGGTATCGCGATTTCGCTCGATCCGTAGGAGAAGAGCCGCTTTCGTTCGTCGGCTCCGCTGATCCGACAAGTGACATCGTCACAGTTGCAGCAACCATTCGGCATTCTCTGAAGTTTGACATTGAAGAAAGACGACGACTGCCCACGTGGACCGAAGCTTTGCGCCGCTTCGTTGAGCAGGCGGACGACTTTGGCGTGATGGTGATGGTGAGCGGAGTCGTAGGAAGCAACAATCGACGCAAACTGGACCCAGAGGAATTCAGAGGGTTTGCACTTGCGGATGAGTTTGCACCGCTCGTGTTCATCAATGGTGCTGACACGAAATCCGCTCAAATGTTCACGCTCGCGCATGAACTGGCCCATCTTTGGCTAGGTGAATCGGCGCTCTCAGACGTGGGGCCCATTTCTTCACCGTCACATCATGTCGAGAAGTGGTGCGACCAAGTTGCCGCAGAGCTCTTGGTGCCCCTTTCGGTGATTAGAAAGGAGTCTCGACAGAGTGATGAGTTAGATGTCGAGGTCAGCCGCTTGGCGCGGCTTTTCAAGGTGAGTACGCTCGTCATTCTACGGCGTATCCATGACGCAGGCGACATCTCCCGCGAGGTACTCTGGGATGCCTTCTTCGCGGAATTAGAACGGTTGCGGGCGATTCCAAAAGGTAGCGGCGGCAACTTCTATTGGACACAAGCAGCTCGAGTGAGCAAGCGATTTGCCCGCGCACTTGTCATCAGCACACTGGAAGGTCAGACATTACATCGCGACGCCTTCCGTTTGCTTGGCTTCTCAAAACTTGCGACGTTCCACGAACTTGGCCATAGCCTGGGGGTGCTCTGATGGCTTACCTACTTGATGCTAATGTGTTTATTCAGGCAAAGAACCTCCATTATGGCTTCGATTTCTGTCCGGCTTTTTGGGAATGGCTTGCCGTGAACAACACAGCGAAACGGGTTTTCAGTATCGAAAAGGTTGGTGATGAGATAGAGGCGGGCGAGGATGATCTTGCAATTTGGGCAGCGCAACGCGGTTCGAGTTTCTTCCTGAAACCCGATTCTGCAATTTTGCCTGCCCTTGGTTCAGCCAGTGAATGGGCGACGAGCCAAAGCTACGAACCTGTTGCTGTGAGTACATTCCTTCAGGTTGCCGACTACTACCTGGTAGCCCACGCTCTGGCTCACGGAGACACGGTCGTGACCCATGAGGTTGCATCGCCTTCAACAAAGAAGATTAAGATCCCGAATGTTTGCATTGGCCTTGGCATAAAGTTCATGTCACCCTATGAGATGCTCCGACACGAACGAGCCCGCTTCGTCTTGGGACAAAAGAAATGACACAGACAAACGAAAAGGCGTTCGAGACGGCCATCGAAGACTACCTGACCAGTGCGGGTGGTTACGCGAAAGGCGACCGCGAGGCTTTCGACTCGGAGCGAGGACTATTCCCGCAGGAGGCGCTGGCCTTTATCCGGGAGACTCAACCCAAGGAGTGGGAGTACCTCGCCAACCTCCAAAAGGAGAAGGCCGAAGAGACTCTGCTTGACGACCTGTGCCGGGCGCTCAACTCTGAGCATGAGGGATGCCTCTCTGTCCTGCGACATGGGTTCAAGTGCTTCGGCAAGCTCTTCCGCGCGGCCTATTTCGCGCCGGCGAGCGGCATGAACCCGGAGACACAGCGTCTCTACGCCGCCAACCGGCTCACGATCACGCGCCAGCTGCGCTACTCGAACCGGCACGGGAACACGCTGGACGTGACACTCAGCTTCAACGGCATCCCCGTGGCCACGGCCGAGATCAAGAACCCAATGACCGGCCAGACCTGGCGGCAAGCAGTCACGCAGTACAAGAACGATCGCGATCCGGCAGACCTCATCTTCAGGTTCAAGAAGCGCACACTTGTTCACTTCGCTGTGGATACGGATGAGGTCTACATGACCACGCGTCTTTCAGGCCGGAACACGCGCTTCCTGCCTTTCAATAAGGGATGTGGCACCGGCGCGGGCAACCTCGAGAATCCCGACGGCTACAAGACCGCCTATCTGTGGGAAGAAGTATTGAAGCGGCACAGCTTCCTTGATATCCTGGCGCGGTTCATCCACCTGCAGATCGAGGAGAAAAGGCTCGGCGGCAAACAGATCAAGCGCGAAAAGATGATTTTCCCGCGTTACCACCAGTTGGGTTGTGTCCGAATGCTTGTTACTGATGCGCGAAAGGACGGAACGGGTGTTAATTACCTCGTTCAGCATTCTGCCGGCAGCGGCAAGAGCAACTCCATTGCCTGGCTGGCTCACCGCCTGGCCAGCCTCCATGATGATAATGACGAGAAAATCTTTGATTCCGTGATTGTCGTGACAGACCGGGTTGTCCTCGACCTCCAGCTTCAGAACACGATCTACCAGTTTGAACACAAGCAGGGCGTGGTACAGAAAATTGACGTAGACTCAAACCAGCTCGCCCAGGCTCTCTTAACTGGAGTGCCAATCGTCATTACGACGCTACAGAAGTTTCCCTTTGTGACCGAGAAGATCGGCGACCTACCCAAGCGACGCTATGCCGTCATTATTGACGAGGCTCACAGCTCCCAGAGCGGCGAAACCGCGACCGAACTCAAAGGGGTGTTGAGCAGAGCTGCCATCAAGGAAGAGGCACGCGAAAAGGCGGAGGAGGAAGAGTTGCCAGACTACGAAGAGGAAATCCTTCGCACGATGGCAAAGCGCGGGCGGCAGCCGAATATCAGCTTTTTCGCGTTCACGGCCACACCCAAATACAAGACATTGGAAGTCTTCGGGCAGCCCGGTGTGGACGGCAAACCGCAGCCTTCTCACCTCTACACTATGCGCCAAGCCATCGAGGAAGGCTTCATCCTCGATGTGCTCCAGAACTACACGACATACAAGACGTACTACGGTCTGATCAAGTCTATTGAGGACGATCCGAAGGTGGAAAAGCGTAAGGCTGCCCGAGCGCTGGCGAGATTCATGAGCCTGCATCCATACAATATCGCACAGAAGACAGAGGTCATGGTGGAACACTTCCGCCATTTCACAATGCACAAGATCGGCGGTAGGGCGAAGGCGATGCTTGTGACCTCCAGCCGACTCCGTGCAGTGACATACAAGCAGGCCTTCGACAAGTATATCGAAAAGAAGGGTTACAAAGGCATCAAGACACTCGTAGCCTTTTCCGGCACCGTGATAGATCCCCATGTGCCGGGAATTAAGTACACTGAAGTAGGCATGAACCAGGGCATAAGAGAGAAAGAGCTGCCTGAGCGTTTCGCCAGTGACGAATACCAAGTCCTACTCGTGGCAGAAAAGTACCAGACCGGATTTGACCAACCGTTGCTGCACACAATGTACGTCGACAAGCGCTTGGCGGGCATTCAGGCTGTTCAGGCGCTCTCGCGCCTCAACCGTACCCATCCCGGCAAGGAAGATACCTTCATTCTGGACTTCGTGAACGAGCCGGATGAAATTCTGGCAGCGTTCCAGCCTTACTACGAGCAGACGCTCATCGGCGAGCGGGCTGACGCGAAGCAGCTCTATGAGCTCCAGGCCAAGCTGGACGTCCAACAGGTCTACCACAAAGCCGAGGTCGAAGAATTCTGCAAGGTCTTCTACAAACCCAAGAAGCACCAGACTACCGCAGACCATGCCCGGATGAACGCGTGCCTTGACCCGGCGGTGAATCGCTATAACAAGCTCGAGGAAGAGGTCCGGGAGGAGTTCTGGAAGACACTCGTCGCCTACCGGAACCTGTATGTATTCCTCTCGCAGGTAATCCCTTTCCAGGATTCAGACCTGGAGAAGCTCTACTCCTACATCCGGTTTCTGCTGACTAAGCTGCCCAAGGGCGACCGCGGACCCGTCTACAACTTCGACGACGAGGTGGCCCTCAAGTACTACCGGCTCCAGAAGATCAGTGAGGGGTCGATCAACCTGGAGGCGGGTAAGGCCGAAACAGTCTCTGGGCCAACCTCGGTGGGCACGGGTGCCGCCCATGATGTGCAGATCGAGCTTTCGCGGCTGATCGACATCCTCAATGAGCGGTTCGGTACGGAATTCAAACCCGCCGACCAGCTGTTTCTCGATTCCATCCGAGAAGACGCCCTGGCTGACACCAACCTGCGCCAAGCGGCGCTTGCCAACACGATGGAGAACTTCGGGTACGTCTTCCGAAAAGCTCTGGAAGGGCTATTTATCGACCGCATGGATCAGAACGAAGAAATCACCGCAAAGTTTTTGAACGAAAAGGAGTTTCAGAACATCGTAGGCCAGCACCTGCTCAAGCAAGTCTATGAGCAGATTCGGGATGAGGAGACAGAGGTTGGAAAGGCCAATGAGTAGGAGTGCTGTCGACAACCGAGTCCTACCGCTGGATGCCCTTGTTCGGTCTATGGGCATTAACAAATCCACGCCACATCTCTTTTTTCTGGGCGCTGGGGCATCGATATCCTCCGGCATTCCGTCGGCGGAGCGATGCATCTGGAAATGGAAGCGCAACATTTTCCTTACGCCGAACCCTGAACTTGAAGAACAATTCTCTGAACTCTCTCTTGTTGGGGTTCGCCAGAGAATTCAGAGGTGGTTGGATCAGCGAAGTACGTATCCACGGGAGGGCTCTCCTGACGAGTATGGCTACAACGGTTCATTCCTCGAACGAGATCGCCGCAACGCGGCTCAGGGCCGCTTGACACACACACATGGCAGATTTCTTTTCAGGTAGCCTACCACAAAGCAGTGAAGCTTTTCAAAGAAAACGGCCACCCCTGCGCCTGCAAAGGCAGCCATTACGTTTTGACAAGGAATCCCCTGCAGAGATTCCCAATTCTCTACTCTATCGGCCCGCAGATTGGGTCGGGACCGCCGAAGAAGAGATAATCAACCAAATAGGTCAAGTCCGCAACGTTTATCCCGCCTTCGCCATCGACGTTGGCTGCTTCCATCACTGGTGGTGGTGAGCCCTCAAAGAACAAGTAGTCGACAAGGTACGTGAGGTCAGCAACGTTAACCGCGCCGCTGGCGTCGACGTCTCCGCACCAGTAAGTTGGGGCTGTCACGATGACGGTAACTTGGCTGCCTGTACCATTCGATGCATAAGCAGCTACGTCGAAAAGAGAGGTTTGGTAATAGGTAGTTGGGTCGGCAACGGAATCGAGCGAGACAGAAAATGATATCGGTATCGAGTCACCAGGGGAAATATCGGCAAGGGTGATCGAGTCAGTACTGTGAATCGTAATCCCTTCGACTTGAAAAGCTCGCGCATAAACCCCCACGGCTGAGTCATCACCGATGTTGGTTACCACGTAATTGATGACAAATTGTGAATCTCTACTGACAATGAAATAATCTTGCTCTGGAATAAGGATGAGTGTTGGCACAGCCGGTACGCCCGAGAGAAGTTGCTGGACACTGTCGACAGTCCACCAGCTTTGTTCCAGGTCCACTGTGGCTGAGTCAAGTGCCGTGATTGACATCGAATTAAATTCACTATCGTAAGGATTCCATTGTACGCCCAAGGCGATGAAGTAGCTTTGGGCTAAGCAGAGTTGTGCTCGTGTGGTTGCGGCGTCTGCAGTCGCCAACACTGTATCAAAGCCTGGAAACTGTGTCCACGCACTGTCTGCTCTTGAGGTTAATTCATACGAGTACAGTTGGAACAGCTCTGTAACATCGTCTATCGCTACGAGAAGGCTTTCTGCTTCCTCAAAAATCATAACGCTATCACTACTTTGGATGGCAGCTATTAAACTTAATGAATGCTCATTGTAAGCTTCAAGTTCAATTGGTATGGACTTATTTGAACCGGACGTCGTTTCTTCTCGCCAAGGGTTTAGGTTTCCTCTTATTGCTCCCTCAGCAGAGTATGGAGCCTCCATCTTGTCGCTGTAGAATATGTCGTATGTCCCCCACACCACCTCGTGTGGAATGGTTGATGCCGTTGCGATTGCCTCACCGGCTGCCTTGATAGACCACCAGACATCCTGTATCCCCAACAACTTCCCTATTAGCTTCACTGCCTTCTTAAGAACCTCCCACGGCCCATCAGCAACTGCGTCCCACAATTCCTGAAGGTCATTGGCGAGTTCTGCTGCATCAACGTGTTCTTCATACTGTACGATCAGGACTATCGACTGGTCCGTAATGTTCTTTATTGCCGTCCAGCGCTGTTGAAACATGGTTTCGGCAGAAGCTAGGTCGTTTGTATAACTATAAGTGGTAGACCAATCGCCGGCATTATCAAGAGCTTCTTGAGTTTTCGGAACGTGAAAGGAGCTGATAGCAATCTCGTCAAGAGCTACGCGAACTGGTGGTTGGGTCAGAATGCAGATAACACAGTTTCCTTCTGTGAGAGTAGCTGACACTACTCCTTTTAATGCAGTCGCAATTGCGTCGAACGTTCGACGGGCATCTTCGTTGGGAATTAGACGCTTTAACTGCGTCAAGGCATCCAAGATTAGGTTCACAGCCTTCTTTATCAGCTTGCTGAAGAGCTTGCTACCCATCTTGTCAAAAAGTGTTAGTAGGGTCACTCCGGATATTACCGCTGTGACAGTGTTTTTGGAACCCAAGTCCCACAGCTCCTCTGCGCCTCTTACCTCATCTGTCTCAGGAAGTGGGTCAGCGACATCAGGCATATACCTGTAGCCAGCATTTACGATTTTCACCGCCATGAGAAGCCGCTGGAAAGTCTCCAGTTGTATTTCCGTTGGATAGCCAGGTCTGATTACATTGTCCACAAACGAATTGGCATCCTCCATTTCATAATTGTTTACAACCGGGATATTGAAGCCTGGGAAAAGGTCAATCTTGAGATTCTCCAGGCGGTCCTTAATGAAATCATATTGAGCCAACTCCGCGGGTGTTCCATCGGGATTGTAGACCTGGTAAGTTACTGATACTACTTGAGGACTATTGTCGGCGTTGCTGCTCGTGACGGTCATAACCTCGTTGTACGTACCCGGATCTAAACTGGTAGTGTTGATGGTAACAGTGATCTCCTGGTAGTTACTCGTACCGTAGTATGGATCAATATCTAACCACGAAATCTGCTCGTCAACGTACCAATCGAGAGTGCCGCCCCCGGTATTATTGATAGTAAACATCTGATCATCAGGCAAAGTGCCGTATTGAGCAGCTGTAAAGCTGAGATCAGTCGGATTCAGTTCAATGTGGGGACCGGTTGTGATATTCAATGCTACGGTCACTGTTTGCGGGCTGTTATCAGCATTCGCGCTGGCTACTGTAATTGTCGTGTTATATGTTCCAGCCGTAAGGCCACTTATATCCACGAAAACATCAATGACTGCACTGTTGCTCACTCCCGAGGTTGGATTAACAGCCAACCACGCCTGGTCATCAGAAACCGACCAATCCAACGTGCCGCCGCCTGTGTTCGTTATCGTGAAAGTTTGGTCAGCAGGATTTGACCCACCTTCAACGGCTTCAAAGGTGAGGCTGGTTGGATACAGTTCAATGTGGGGACCGGCTGTGATATTCAATTCTACCATTACTGTTTGCGGACTATTGTCGGCGTTGCTGCTCGTGACGGTCATAACCTCGTTGTACGTACCCGGATCTAAACTGGTAGTGTTGATGCTAACAGTAATCTCCTGGTAGTTACTCGTACCATAGTATGGATCGATATCCAACCACGAAATCTGCTCGTCAATATACCAGTCCAGGGTACCTCCGCACACATTGGATATGACAAGGGTCTGAGGGGTAGGCAGTGGACCATTCTGTGTTGCCTCGAAACTAAGTTCGGTTGGATTCAGGTGGATGTGAGGAGTAGTGGGGTACGTCACCGCCACATCATCAAACGAGATATCACAATTCCCCTCAAGTCCTGTCCAGCAGGCGACGCCTATGCCGCCGGTGTAGTACGGATTATCGTTGTCGGTGTGTTCCAGGACAAGGATGTCAGCAACGTACACCTTAAAACTGTTATCCGCGCAGGCGACTTTCAGATGGTACCAGACTCCGTTTTCTGAAGAATAATCAGCGGTGGCTATGTCGGCGTTGTAGACGCCGTTCTCCATCTTGTCAAAGGTAAGCTGGTCAATGCCGGGTGTGGGGTAGTCGGAGCGGAGGTTGACGGCGTAATAGTTGTTGGCATCCTGCACTCTGAACACTAAGACCTTATCCACACCGGAGTTGCCTCTGACCTTTGCTTCAAACACGTAGTTGTCCCAGCTTTGGTCCCCGACCGTTTGGATACACCACTGCTCCATACATGGCTCGGTGCAGGGATCGGAGGTCGATAGAATACCATCGGATTCAGACCAGGTGCATGACCCTGCTAACACCTGCCAATCAGTGATCACCTCATCCTCAAAGTCATCGCAGAAAAGGCCGTCAAAGCCGTCGCAGAAGCCTGATTCGCATGTATAGACGTACGCCCGCCCGGCAAAGCCACCCCCAGCGTCATTAAAGTATGCCCCCACAATCAGGTCGTCAAAGCCGTCGTTGTTCACATCCCCGGCGCCGGAAACCGAACGGCCGAACTGGTCCCCCGCCGCTTCACCGGTAAAAGTATATAGCAAGGCGCCGCTCTGTCCCGAATAGACGTACGCCCGCCCGGCATTGCTACCCCCGGCGTCATTCCCGGCAGCCCCCACAATTAGGTCATCATAGCCGTCGTTGTTGACATCCCCGGCGCCGGAAACCGACTCGCCGAACAAGTCATACGCCGTCTCACCGGTAAAGGTATATAGAAGGGCGCCGCTCTGTCCCGAATAGACGTACGCCCGCCCGGCACGGGCGCCCCCGGCGTTATTATAGTTTGCCCCCACAATCAGGTCGTCAAAGCCGTCGTTGTTCACATCCCCGGCGCCCGAAACCGAATAGCCGAATCTGTCCTCTGCCGCCTCACCGGTAAAGGTGTGTAGCAGGGCGCCGCCCTGTCCCGAATACACGTACGCCCGCCCGGCATTACCCCCCCCCCCACGGGTTGCCCCCACAATCACGTCGTCAAAACCGTCGTCGTTCACATCCCCGGCGCTGGAAACCGAAATGCCGAAATCGTCCATCACCGCCTCACCGGTAAAGGTGTGTAGCAGGGCGCCGCTCTGTCCCGAATAGACGTACGCCCGCCCGACATTACCGCCCACAAAGGGAGCCCCCACAATCAGGTCATCATAGCCGTCGTTGTTGACATCCCCGGCGCCGGAAACCGAAATGCCGAATCGGTCGAAAGGCCCTTCACCGGTAAAGGTGTACAGCCGGGTGCCGCTCTGTCCTGAATAGACGTACGCCCGCCCGGCATTACCGCCCCACCCCCGGGTTGCCCCCACAATCAGGTCGTCAAAGCCGTCATTGTTCACATCCCCGGCGCCGGAAACCGACCGGCCGAACCAGTCACTCGCCGCCTCACCGGTAAAGGTGTATAGCAGGGCGCCGCCCTGTCCCGAATAGACGTACGCCCGCCCGGCCTCGCCACCCCCGGCGTCATTAAAGGGTGCCCCCACAATCAGGTCGTCAAAGCCGTCATTGTTCACATCCCCGGCGCCGGAAAGCGACCAGCCGAATTGGTCAGCCGCCGCCTCGCCGGTGAAAACATAAGCTGGTGGACACTCCGCATTAGCTGACTGAGCGCTCAAGCTAATGGCTATTCCGACTGCCAGCAGAATTAACCTCTGCGAGTATTTCATAAATGACTCCTTCAGATTGAACAGGCTGTGTTTTTTTTAGTATACCCACTGACCCATCTTTTGTCAACGAGAATTGTTTGGAGCAGGTGAAAGACAAAACAAAAAGGGCCGGGCGAAGCCGGCCCTCAGTCAGCCGTTTTTAATCCACTGACAATGGTGTCGCGTTGCCCGTGAGATCTGATGTTCGGCTAGATATTTTTGACATACTGGGCAGGAAGATAAGGACCTTGGTCAACGAGGAGCTATCAGCCGGATACAAAGCCGTAGTCTGGGACGGCACAGACTTGCAGGGTAGGAGAGCGCCCACAGGCATCTACCTCTACTGTCTTCAGGCTGGTGATTTTGTGGAAAGCAAGAAGATGATGCTCTTGAAGTGAGGACTCAGGAGAAACAGAGCCTTATCTTTTACCGTGAGGCTCCGTCTTGCTTTCCCGTTCCCCCCTTCCCGTGCTGGCACTACACCTTCAAACCACCACTCACGTTTCTTCTCCTGAATGGTGTTAATGCACTTCAATGTTTTTCAGGTAGCGGTACTGCAGTGACACACAGGTAGGGGTCTGGGGGTGACTCAAATTGTAAATTAGAGGCCTGGAAATCCAACTGCCGGCGGCGTGCCGTCCGCTCCACAGACTCGATTGTTGACACACTGGGCCATTAAATTCCTGTAACGTCAATGACTGTCAATGCTACCGGCACGGCGGAGACGGGGGGCCACAACACTCTCGATTCTATGAACTTTACCAGATCTGGGGGACGAAATGACGGAGCATAAATGCTATTATTCGCTTGACAGGGCAGTGAATTGGTCTTATCTTTGGTGTGTTCGACTGAAACATCAAGGGCAACATTAGAGACAGGCAGGAAAGCCAATACATTTATCATAAAGAGTATCACTTTGGGAGGTGTGAGAATGAAGGCAACGATATCGATCGTGGCGCTATTGGCAGCCTTAGTAGGCACGTCATTAGCAGGGGAGATTGTAGACAAATGAGATCATTTGTGAGAATCTGTTCCATAATGGTGCTCATAATTGATGTTGGCGTAACCGCTTTAAGCCAGGAGTCTTCTGGGTCTAGTGCCTCACAAGAGGAGCAAAAGGCAATAAGACTCAGTGTGATAGTATTAAAGGACAAACAACAGGCCCAGCTCGTAATGCAAGCACTTAACGAGGGGGGCGATTTCGCAAATCTGGTTAGAGATTATTCACTTGGTCCTGGGAAAGAAGAGAATGGAGATCTCGGATTTTTTAAGCCCGGGGATATAATTGAGTTATTTCGAGATATTGCGGTGAATTTAGAGGTTGGAGAGAATAGTGATATTATCGAAACTGATAAGGGGTATTTCATAATAAAGAAGACTGATGAGGGAACCGCTGACAAAGCAGCGGAAATTGTTGAAGCAGAATCGTATTGGCGAAAATTAATTGTTGAAGCATCAACACTTTATCAACAAGGACGGTACTCAGAGGCAGCTGCGGTAGCTCATGAAGCATTGAGAGTGGCTGAAGAGACATTTGGGCCCGATCACCCCAATGTGACGACATCCCTGCACAATCTGGGGGGACTTTACTATGTCACTGGTTCCTATGCGGAGGCGGAGCCGCTGCTTCAACGTGCGCTGGCGATAGATGAGAAAGCGCTGGGGAAAGAGCATCCTGAAGTGGCCACAGACCTGAACAGTCTGGCGGAACTTTATAGGCTCGCAGGCCGCTATACCGAGGCGGAGCCGCTGTATCAACAGGCGCTTGCGATTCGTGAGAAAGCACTAGGTAGTGAGCATCGTGACGTTGGCCAGAGTCTGAACAATTTGGCGTCACTCTATGATGCGCAAGGCCGCTACACCGAGGCGGAGCCGCTGTATCTACGGGCGCTTGCGATTCGTGAGAAAGTATTAGGTAGTGAGCATCGCGACGTTGGCCAGAGTCTGAACAATCTCGCATTATTTTATGATGTGAAAGGCCGCTACACCGAGGCGGAGCCGCTGTATCTACGGGCGCTGGCGATTGTTGAAAAAGCGCTCGGGGAAGATCATCCCGAGGTGGCTAGTGCTCTCAACAATCTTGCGTTACTTTACTGCCATGAGAGTCGTTATTCTGACGCGGAGCCGCTGTATAAGCGGGCGGTGGGGATCTTCGAGAAAACGTTGGGGAAGGACCATCCGAATATTGCTGCATCGCTGATCGGTCTAGCGGAGCTATATCGTCTTACAGGTCGGTATACAGAGGCGGAGCCGCTGTGTATGCGAGCGTTGGAGATTGATGAAAAAGCGCTCGGGAAAGATCATCCCAATGTGGCCACCGACTTGAACAATTTGGCGTTATCTTATCGAGCTACGCGTCGGTATGCCGAGGCGGAGTCGCTGTACCAAAGAGCGTTGGCAATCAACAAGAATGCCTTCGGTGATGATCATCCTCATGTGGCAAATAACCTCACCGGCTTGGCGGGGCTTTATCAAGAGATGGGTCGCTATAACGAGGCGGAGCCGCTGTATAGGCAGGCGCTGGCGATTCATGAAAAAGTGCTGGGGAGAGATCATCCTGATGTGGCCACTGATCTGAACAATCTGGCAGTATTTTATCACGCTGAGGGTCGGTATGCCGAGGAAGAGCCACTGTATAGGCGCGTCATAGAGATTTGGGAGACGGCACTTGGCAAAGAGCATCCTCATGTAGCGACTTGTCTGAACAACCTGGCGGGATCTTATAAGTCTCAGGGTCGCTATACCGAAGCGGAGCCGTTGTATGGGCAGGCGCTGGCGATTCATGAAAAAGTGCTGGGGGGAGATCATCCTGATGTGGCCACTGATCTGAACAATCTGGCGTCACTTTATGACGCTCAAGCCCGCTATGAGGAGGCTGAGTCATTATTTAAGAGAGCCCTAGCGATTTTTGAAAAAGCGTTGGGAGAAGATCATCGTGAGGTCGCTGCTGCGCTGAACAATCTGGGGGGACTTTATTGTGCGCAAGCCCGCTATGAGGAGGCCGAGCCGCTGCTGCGGAGAGCCCTGGCTATAGCTGAGAAAACAGTTGGCAAGTGGCATCCTAATTTCGCTACTACCCTGAGCAATCTGGCGGGTCTTCATTGTGATCAAGCTCGCTATGACGAGGCCGAGCTGCTCTATAGCCGGGCGCTTTCGATAGACGAGAAAGCGCTGGGCAAAGATCATCCCGAAGTTGCTATTGACCTTCTACAACTGGCGTCACTTTATGTCGATCGAGCCAGCTATGACGAGGCCGAGCCATTATATGAGAGAGCTCTGGCAATTCTTGAAAAAGCATTGGGGGAAGATCACCCCGTTGTAGCTAGCAGTCTGAACAGTCTAGCGGAGCTTTATCGTGTCACTGGTCGCTATTCCGAGGCGGAGCCGTTGTATAGGCAGGCGCTGGCGATTGGTGAGAAAGCGCTGGGCAAAGATCATCCTGATGTTGCTACTTCGCTGAACAATCTGTCGTTACTTTATTTTGGTCAAGCCCGTTATGACGAGATCGAGTCACTGATAACAAGAGCCCTGGCGATTCGTGAGAAAGCGCTGGGCAAAGATCATCCTAAGGTTGCCACTTCCCTGAATAATCTGGCGGGGTTTTATGTCGCTCGGGATCGCCATACCGAGGCCGAGCCGCTGCTAAGAAGAGCCCTGGCGATTCGTGAGAAAGCTCTGGGCAAAGATCATCCTGCTGTTGGCAATTCGCTGAACAATCTGGCGGAGCTTTATCGTGTCACTGGTCGCTATTCCGAGGCCGAGCCACTGTATAAAAGAGCCCTGGCGATTGGTGAGAAAGCGCTGGGCAAAGATCATCCTGATGTTGCTACTTGGCTGAACAATCTGGCATCACTCTATTGTGATCAAGACCGCTATGAGGAGGCCGAGCAGCTCTATAAGCGAGCGCTGGCGATTGCTGAAAAAACCCTGTCGCCGGGTCATCCCGATCTGATAGAGCTCTTGAATAACATGGTAGTATTCTACCGTGAGATCGGAAAAGACAAAGAAGCCGAGAAACTGGAGGAACGGACAAAGGAGATTCGGACAGGCCGCCTCTTGCAGGACGGTGGCGGATGAGGACGTCGAATTCGATGAGGACCGATTTCAGTGAGTGCTTTAGGACGGTGACCCGTGATGAGTAGTATTGTCGACCAACTTATCGATCTTTGCGTTGAACTATTAAAAAATCGACAGCGCAAACGCCGAATTCTCTTGGATAAACACATCGATCCCATGATGTGCGTATTCCATGAACTGCACGAAAAGAACGCACGCATGTTGCAGGATGCTCGGGAGACACTCAGGGGCGACGTTGACATCAAGTCGGTCATTCGGCTGATACTCGAACTTGAGTCAGCCAGCATGCTTGCATATGGGCATCGTTCGCGTCTGCTCGAGGCAGCGATATCGGTACAGAAGAACGATACGGTTCTCGGTCTTGTCTACGCGTTGTATTCCTATATCGACGCATCAAAGCTAGCGATTGAAGGTGATAAATCCACTTCGGGGTCACAGGACAGCGGTAAAGAAGGCCATGATCTTATTGAGATGCTCGAGAGAGATCAGATCCTTGAGGCCGTTCGGCTCAATATCCAATGGTGTCTCGCGCTTACACTGCGGAACCGGTCGATCCAAGCGCAGTCTATAGACGCGGCGAGAATCAATTCGCGCGTTGACGTTGACCGCACCATCTGCATTCTGCAGTAAAGGCACTCATCGGTCATGCGGGAATACTCGAAGCTCAAGTGCGAGCTCACTGGTATGTAGCTATGCAGTGAGCGCCAGAATACGAATAGAATCCCACCCACTCTCAACTCGCAAAATCAGGTAGCTCTGTCTTGTCAGTAGTGCTGGTCAGGGTACCATAGAGACTCAGTATTCGTTCAAGGTTGGTCTTCACAGCTCCACCTTGACGAACGGCGCTCGACCGCATTGATGGACAGCTACAAAACCTGCCCACAGTTCGGGTCGGCTTGGCTCACAAGCACGCTCGGAGGCCCTCCGGGCTTAAGTGTCGAGCCGGTCTTTTACGCTACTCCAGCCCTCTATGCTTCATCAGGTGGTATGAAGTGGCAAGCCAGCGTATGTCGCTTCGAAAATATCAACTTATCGCTGGTGAAAGGTCAGAAACATATGACCTTTAACAAAGTCGAGATGATCGGGCACCTGGTCGCTGACCCTACATCCAAAACAGCGAAAACCGGCCACACGTGGACCCGGTTCTGCCTGGCGACGAACTGGGCTCCGAAATCGTCCAGCCATGGAAAGGACAGCCAAAAAGCTGACTTCCACGAGTGCGTCGCGCTCGGCAGACTCGGCGAGGTCGCCGACAAGTACCTCAGGAAAGGCGACCGGGTTTTCATTGACGGTCGGCTGCAATCCAGTCAGTGGACCGGCAAAGACGGAAACCGAAACAGGAGCTACAAAATTGTCGTAAGCAACCTGATCATGCTCGGAAGCGGTAAGAAACAGCAGCCGAAGGAGAAGACCAACGACGATGTAGTTGTCGAGGAGATCGACACCGACCGGATCGGAGAGGGTTAACCCCCTCTCCGTTTCTCTTTTTGCTCGTTGAAAAAACTACCCACCCTTTGGACTACCTCCCGCCTATAATCCCAGCAAGCACTTGGAAAACGACGGTCCTCTGTACGCGCCAGTGCAATATGGTGTAGGTCGCTACAGCTGTACATATTGGATCCGGCGGCAGCCCACGATCTCAACGGGCGACCCATACGGACTCCTACAGAATGGCTCAACACTCGAAAGCACGGAGTAGACTGCTCGTTATTACTTCCAAAAAAAACTTGACTAGGGGGTTTCTGGTGATATATTTATAGCGGTAACTTGGTAATGGATGCCTCTGTTTTTCAATATGAAGGGTCGGCGTAGTGTTGTAGGTGGCTGATGGTGTTCCTCCAGTGCTATTGGTATCTAGTCGACAGGGTACAATGCTCTTTCTAATGCGGCATGCAAGAACAACGGCCAATAATGGCGATGTTTTCCTTTCAACTACTGAATCTCAGGTGACGGAAGCAGGTCTTGAACAAGCAAGAATGGCTGCTGAGTGGTTGTCAACTAGAGAGATCGATACTATTGTGACCAGTCCAGCCACGCGGTGCGTCGATACTGCTGAGATACTGCAAGATTATCTTAATATTCCCGTGCGTGTATGTCGCGAACTCTGTGAGAGGAGTGTGCATCGCCGGTATGAAGGTGTCCCTTCAGAGCAATTGGTTCATTTGCGGATATCAGAGGGTCATAGGTTTGTGGATCCTACCCAGGATTGGAACGATGTACTAGAGGTTGAATCGGATAGGGATGTCTATATGCGAATCATGCGAGTCCTCCGTGAATACCGGAATCTATCCACTCTGGTGGTCACTCATGCAGGAGTCATTAAGTCCTTTTTGCACTGCGAATTCCACATCGACGCTCAGAGAAGCAACTGTTTTAAGGTCGGAAACAGTTCGATACTAACTCTTGATGAAGATGCCAATAGCCACTATCAGCTCTATGACTTCAGGCGGTTTGATCGATGAAGATCACAGACATTTTTGCAGACCCTCATACATCATTGCAGTACATGGAAAGATATATCAACGACGGCTCGCCCAGCGGATTCTCGGATATACATAGAACTTCAGCCAAGACTGATCCGTTTGGTGACGTGCCCCATTACTGTCTGTGGTCTTTCAAAGCCAATGATGATATGTTTGACATCTATGGTAAAGACACTCCGCGCTGTTGCGTCAGGCAAGACACTTTTCTTATTCATCCCGACATGCGATACCACCGGGAACTCCATGGAGTCGCTATTAGAGAGGATGCGGACTGGCAGGTAGTCCCTACTGCTAGCTGTCGAACAGTACAGATGGTCGACGTCAAGTATGACTACATCAAGCTACATTACGACGGCATAATCGGCAGGATTAATAGGCGATTGCCGCGCCGAAAGGCCATCAATGGACCTGAAATGTCACACACGATTCTACAGGCCATGACAAACAAGACACTGCCTGCATCTCTCGCTATTCTACACGAAGTGTTCGCGAAGATTTTTCGGAACCCCCAAGTCAAGAACCGAGACGACCATTGGTCTCTGATCTTCAGAGAAAGTACACCGAGAGGGATTACGGCAGATAGAATTGCCGTGTTGATTCCTTTCTTCTCGCTCTGGTCAAGAGATCGGCGCGATTCTAGTCACTCGCCCATACTCGGCCAATTGTTTGAAATATGGGGGGAGAAAGCTGAAGAAATCTGTACGGATGGAATCCTATGTGCAATAATAGATATATACTTCTGCCTAGTTTGCAGTCTTGGATTGCAGAATGAGCTCAACGCTCAGAACTTACTTCTTGGTCTTGATTCGACTTCTACGCCGGTAGCTATCGTTATGCGTGACATGATGGGGATAGAAAAGGACTTGACGATAAGACGTGATCTTGGACTGAAAACGGATTTTGACGCATCTTCGTACAAAGTGATCTCACGTGAACTGGATCCGGCTCACTATACAATCAGACACAGCTTCGCGTTTGACTTCAAACTATGCCACTACGTATTGAAGCCCCTTCTAGAGGCGGGAGACACACACGGTGTCTGGGAGTTTGAGAGTAAGAAACAGGAGCTAACACGTCTTGTCATGCAGTGGATCGATAAACTCCCGGATGACTACTTTCCACCGGGCGATGATTGGTTCTTGCACCGGAAAGAACTACTGGTCGAGAAAAAAGAATTCATACGTAAGCCTTCACCAATGTTGAGATAATATCAAATATTCGAGGTATACTGCAATGGAACTGTTGAGAGTTAACAAACTAGAACAGGGTTCGACTTTGGGAGTATACTCACCTTCCGAGCCCATCACAGATTCAAGAAAAGCCAGGTTCCTACAAGGATTAAATATTCTCAGGAGCAACGGGTATAACATCAAGCTTAGCAAGGGTGCCCTAGAACGCAATAACTATGTGGCAGGTTCCACGGAACACCGTCTGAATGACATTCATGAGCTGTTGTCGAGCCAAGATGTTCATGCCCTGATATCCTCGTGGGGAGGGAAAAGCTGCAATCAGCTTGTGCGTGGACTCGACTACAAGCAGATCGCTGAACAGAGGAAACCGTTTCTTGGATTCAGCGATCCCTGCGTTATTCTCAATCACATCACAGCACTTACAGGTCTGGTAACATTCTACGGGCCGAATGTGGTAGGTAAGCTCCACGAAACGGACAACGCAGATCTGAGAATCTTGCATAGCTCCAGCGAAGGATGTGACATTCTGAGCGATACGGAGACAAGGACTACAATTGTCGGTGGTGGCTGCAGAGGTCGCTTGTTCGGCGGCAACCTGAGTACGTTTGTACTGGGCGTTCTGTGTTCGAATACATCGTTAAGATTCTTCGAGAGCGGTATTTTCTTCTGGGAAGATATGAGTACTCCCCAATTGGTTATTCAGAATCTCACGGCAATCGGGAACAAGGGATTGTTCGAGACGATCGGAGGAATGGTTATTGGTAAGCTTATTTCAGAAGAGTCCAAGCACTGGAAGTCTGTAGATATGTTAGAGGAGGTCAGACGGTTCTGCACAGACTTCAGATTCCCAATCCTACATGCTCCGGTGTTTGGTCACGAGAAGCTTGCCAACCCGGTTATTCCGATCGGTCCTGTTGCGGAGTTGGACGCGGACAATGGCATGCTGGTTCTCCAAGAACCTATCACAAAGTAGGGCATAAGTGAAGGCAATCGATCAAGGATCCGTACCCAATTTCTTCTACGATCTAATAGTATTCGTTTCGCCCAGTGTTCTGTTCTTGGTAGGCATGAGCATAGGGTTTCTGAATGGAAGTCTGGATCTCATTAAGCACATTGGCTCCGACGTAGGTGCCATCGATTATGTCTGTATCGCGTTCTTGATTCTGTTTCTTTCGTATGAGTATGGCAGAGCGTTAGAGGCATTATCGCACGTAATGGTCACGCGCGTTTTCAGGCTCTTGAGATCAGCTCGCATCACAAGAGGCCTATTCCGTAACAGTGATTTCGATCTGAGTTTTGAAACTCAGATTGAACAGCTTCAACTGCCTTTGAGTCTACCAGAACGTAAGAAGGACAACAAGTGGACAATATACTTCTTCGCGTTGCTTTACGTCCCACACATCGGCAGGGATTTGCTCAAGAGGTATGCGTGGGAAAAGCTCGCCAGAAGCAGTGCGCTCACATTCGGCATTCTCTCAATCATATCATTTGTGGTCATAGTCCTAGAACTTCTATCAGTACATCTTTCCGCAACCGGTAGGTATGGTTTCGGATCACTACTCTATACATTCTCATCGATTCTGCTCACGGTCTTGACATATTACGAATTCTACCTCCGAAAGTGTTGGAACAACGATTTACTGGCAAAAGTAATTCCGATATTGAAAGCTGCTTCCCAAGTGGGCTTCACAGGTGAAGCGCGCGATGCGGACGACTAACCTGCTAGTACTTCTTGGTAGAAGGGGTGCAGGCAAGTCCACGTTAGCGTCAGCGATAGAGTGTAGATATGCATATTTACACTATGAGATGAGTGCCATAATGAAGCGAATAAGGTTTGAAAATGGGCAAACCGAGCGCAGGCTGAGAGATTTCGTCACTATGATGCACCATAAGTACTCTCATTCGTTTGCTGTGAAGTACATGCTCCAAAATGGGTTCTTTGGTGTTCAAGACACAGTCCTTACAGGTATCCGTAATGAAGCTGAATTGGCATTCTTGAAAGAACAACTGGCAACACACATTGTCTTGCCGGTTTATATTTGGGCTCCAGTATTGACTAGGTTCAGGAGATCTGTCACCAGAAACGAAAGGGCGGGCTTCTGGGAATTCCTGGTGGAGGAATTCTATTCCATCCGCTGGGGTGATTATCAGTTGTGCGCAAGTTCAGTCCTTATTGACAATACCGGTAATGTAGAAAACACACTTTCAGCCATCATGAGTATCGTGAGTGATGGGAAGAATCCCTGATTTGCTCGACACCCCAGCGAATCCAAAGCTCGCTGATTTGTTGGAGTAGGCTGACCGCTGAAAGCACCGACAACAGATCGCACTTCATTTGTTGTTAATCATATTCTATTCCGGCTAAGACACGTCATCACATTGGCCTGTCGCGATGAAGGATTGGTGGTGCTCACACTTGAATCGCATTACTCGGACTGAACCGACTGTATGTATCAACCATATCCTGATTACTCATGTGGAGGTAATTCTGGGTTACGGTCAGCGAGGTATGGCCTAGAATCTTCTGTAATATCACTGGCGAACCGCCTTGCCGTATGAAGTAGGTTGCTGCGCTGTGACGAATTAGGTGGGGATAGAGAGCCACCCCTGCCTTTTTACCGATTTCCTGTATGATTTTGTGGCAGTGCCGAGAGGTTATCGGCTTACCGTTTCGCTGGCAGAATACAGTTTCCCTGAGTTCCATTTCGCCACCGGTTCAGATAGAAATGCAGAGTCTTTATGGTTTTGGCGCCCATCGGTACGTGACGCTCCTTGCGGCCCTTACCGTAGACCTTGATTAAGCCGGCGCGAAGGTCTACGTCGTCAACCTTTAGGGTAATCAATTCTTCCTTGCGGACCATAGCGTCCCAGAAGAGCATCACCATTGTGAGATTCCGGTAGCCCTCATAGGTGGACCTGTTAAGCGTCTGAAGAGCTTGTCCAATCTGATCTGGTGAGAGGACTGGTTTGATTCGCCTCTCGGCCTTTATCATCTTGAGCTTGTGCGTCGGGTTCGACTTTTCCCACAAGCCTTCCTCTTCAAGGTAGTTGAAAAACCGACGATAGACGCGGATGCGACCATTGACAGTCTCATCGGAAACCGTACCGATGAGCGTAAGCAGATAATCCTGAATGTCTCGCTTAGTCACGTCTTCGATATCGATGCCCTTTTCTTCGAGCCACCGCGCAAGATAGCCGAGTCTTTCGGCGTAAACGTTGAGTGTCCGAGGTGCCAGGTTCCTGATCTTGCAGCCGAAGACAAACGCATAGACGTATGTCTTCCAGTTTGAACCCACTTTAAAACCATCGACCAGATGGTAGAGTCGCTTGAGATGATCTTCCATAACTTCTCCTTGTCAGAGGCCCTTTTGCCTCTGAAATGCTCTGTTCATCTTTGGAGCAATCGCTGGAAGTTGTTGTCTGGTGGGTAATTAAATACTGTTTTCGATAAATCGAAAACTGCAACGGCCGGGGACGCAGTTGCGCGTTCTCCCTGCGATGGGCGAACACCGGATTGACTGGTACGATCCGGCTGGCTTCTTGCTGGCACAGTCAGGTATGCCAGAGAATTGGCAGGGACTGAAGACCACCGAGACGGACTTTGTGCTTGACCCATCATCGTCCATTGTGACTTGGCAGCGCTACGTGTAGGGCGGCGGATGCATGAGGATTCCGGTATATTGTAACTGGCGACAAGCTTGCGACACAACTTGCGACGTCCTTGCTGGGATATGGGATAATGGGGAAACCGAACCTGACACCGCTTCCGGTCCGCCGGAAACGACCCGCCCTTTGATAACTCGTTGAATTACGAGGGCTTAGGGATTGACAGCCGAATGGAGAAGGGTTATGAAGAGGGTTGCACACGGGGAGCCAAAATTCAATCCGCCAACTTAGGCGGTTTTTATTTAACGCAAGACCCCGTGGGTTGATCCCCTCGGGGTTTTGTCGTTTCTGCTGCATCCACGCCCACTTACGCCTGCTCGCACATCCTTCCTGATTCTCCGTTTCGGAGCTTTCCACCTGGAGTCCGATTGCAACCGTGGGGGTCAAGCCCGCTCACCTAAAATGTCCTCTCCGGATTCTCCCATTCTCCGTTTGTCGAGTCGCCTTGTTTAACAGCCTGGTTGCATCCGGGCATCCGTTTTCGACGTTTCGGAAATCCCTCCGGTAGGTATCCGTCGGAAGCCGGACAAGTCGTGTCCGGCGGTCATTGGATAACCAGACAGCGGAATGGCCGCAAAGCGGAGACCGTTGTGGGTGTCGCCGGCCCCCCGCCATTGGGCGGTGCCGAGCAGGCTCATAACGGTCGATCTTCAAGGCGACCAATACTCGCCACAGCGGCATCCACAACTGTCCTCTCCGCGGCTCCGCGAAGGAGGACCGGATGCAAACCAACGAACACTTACCCAGTACGCTCGACGAGGCGGTGGCGGAGATCGCCTCGATTCTGGCCCAAGGCTACATGCGTAGCCGAAAAGGCCGACGACTCCCACGTGATTCGGGAAGCCGGGCGGATGATGTGGCGCAAGTCGAAGAATCTGAGGCGTTTACGCGGAAACGCCTTGATGATTCGGGCCACCGAAGCCTTCATTCATTCACGAGTTAATGCCCCGAGATGCGGAGCGGACGGACCGTCCGCGAGGGGCAAAACCATGAACCAAGGAGGTTTCGGATGAACACTACGACGTACAAGGAAATCCAGGGGCTCTCCCGGATGACGGTCGGAGAGCTCCGTGAAAAGTACCTCGATGTCTTCGGAGAGGAGACGCGATCCTACCACAAGGAGTTCCTACGGAAACGCATCGCCTGGCGGGTCCAGGCGCTGGCCGAGGGCGACCTTTCGGAGCGGGCCCGGAGGCGTGCCGAGGAGCTCGCCAATGATGCGGACCTCAGAATCCGCACGACCCGCGACCCGGCCGAGAGGGGCTCCGCGGATGTAAAGAAGCGGACCGTGACCAGCTGGGCGAGCGGTTCTGGAGACCCGAGGCTGCCCCTGGCCGGCACGCTGCTCGCCCGGGAGTTCCAGGGCAGAGACATCGTGGTCAAGGTCCTGGACAACGGCTTTGAGTTCGACGGTCGACGGTACAAATCTCTCTCCGCCATCGCCAAGGAGGTCACCGGCAGCAAGTGGAACGGGTTCCTCTTCTTCGGTCTCACCAGCGAAGAAAAACCGCGGAACGGAAACAGCAAGGCCGGAAGGAGGAACGAATGAGCAGAAGCGCCTACCAAACCCGGTCGGCAATCCAAGAATCGACCTCAAACCGAAACGGAACCATCCGCTGTGCCGTCTACACCCGCAAGTCCACGGAGGAAGGGCTCGACCAGGAGTTCAATAGCCTCGACGCCCAGCGTGAATCTGCGGAGGCATACATCGCGAGCCAAAAGCACGAAGGTTGGGTGTGCCTTCCCGACCGCTACGACG